>Ga0126342_10000676_pt1 | contig 40232 bp, 30 predicted proteins | sample Cyp1metagenome_FD_92528 | JGI IMG/M metagenome (GOLD analysis project Ga0126342, IMG submission 92528) | Coral microbial communities from Lord Howe Island, Old Settlement Bay, Australia - Cyphastrea 1 metagenome | ecosystem: Host-associated > Invertebrates > Cnidaria > Coral ...
AAAATATATATACAATATATATATATATACAATATATATATATATATAAAATATATATATACATATATATATACAATATATATATATACATATGTATATATACAATATATATATAATATATATATATATATACAATATATATATATACACAATATATATATAGTATGTATATATATATAATATATATATACAATATATATATATAGTATGTATATATATAATATATATATATATACAATATATATATACAATATATATATATATATACATAAATAAATAAATATCCACCAGTACTAAACACACACTTTGGGATTCCACCAAGTGAGGATCCGTGGACGGCCCCAGGGCCCCGGGCTTGCGCGTGACACCTGGAGGCGTCTTTGCACCTCTTCTCGGAGCCTTTCCCAGGAGTCGCTGATTCCTGGGCATCTCGGGCTGGGAAAACTCATGGAAAACCCATGGATTTCGTGGTGATTTAACCATTCATGGGCATTTTCCATGGGCATATTTCATGATATTTCATGATGGTATCTTTAATGGATAATGATCATGATATATATATATATATACACAGTATAATTATATATATATGTGTATATATATAATGATCTAATGGACATCTTTCATGATATTTCATGATTTGGAGAATGGTTTTGTCAATAGTGCTGGAACATTTTTCTGGACATCTCTGGACATGCACCCAAATCAACCCATCGGAAGTGTTACTGACATCCATTTGGCTGTGCCCTCGCCGGCGGTGGTGAGACAAAAATGCATCTATTGAATTCTATTGCGGGATGGCTACCCTCTGGTAAACATACAAAAAACTATGGAAAATCACCATGTTTAATGGGAAAACTCACTATTTCTATGGCCATTTTCAATAGCTTTTTGTATGTTTACCAGGCCAGGTAGACTTAAACTTCCAGCATTTTCATGTTTTCGTTGTCGCTTTTCAAATCACATTACGATGCCCATGCCGTCTGTCGCATCGACAGCCAAATCTCTGAGATAGAAGCGTTCCATGGGCTTTTCGCCATCCACTCATCGTTTTGGGCAACCATCAGCCACTTTTGTCTAAGTCAAATCCAAAATGATGAGTGGATGGTGTCAAACTATTCTAGCAAGCAAATCCTAATTTTGCTAGAATAGACTGATTTTTTGGTCACAAACCTGAAGGAGGAACCGTAGTCCTTGGTGCTCCAATTCGATTTCTTTCCGCATTTTTTCCGGCAAATCAATGAAAGGCCTCCCGCAGTTGGTTCACATCCTCAATTTGGACATCTTTAGTTTTTGCTAGTTCCCAGCTTTAAAACGATGCCTAATCCATCCTAATCCTGTCCAGCGACCCACCAGAAAGGCAAGCACCAACTCTTTCTCCACTTTCAGCTGAATAACCACCTGACATCTCTTAGATGGGGTACAGTATGTTCTACTTGGGGATGTATTCCAGGAATCGCAAACCATCCTGGAACCCAGTTGTGACAGGGAGACATCTAATAACAAATATATGTATATATATATATATCATGTATATGTAATATTGATTAATATATATATACACATTAATACATATTATATAATTATATATATACATACTGAGTGGGATATGCATCCAAGGAGGGGATATGATGAGAATATAACCCAAGAAACATGGGGAATATGAATGAACTCCTCGGTGTTGGCAGTGTTGACCGGTTGGGCCATCCCGGTGAAAAATGGAAGATCATTAAGGTGAAACTCATCGTTCATCTGGGGGTGATTTCTTGAAAAAAATATAGTCAGACGAGTGAATCGTCGAGTTCTAAAATCAAACGATTTTTTAAGGTTTAACAAGCCACTCAGAAGCTTGTCAACGATTTTTCAAGATGTGGGGGTTTCCAGAAATGGGGATACCCCAAAATGGATGTTTTATAATGGAAAATACTTTTAAAACGAATGATTCAGGGGTACCATGGGGTACCCCCATTTCACGAAATGCCCATGTCTTTCTTTCAGCAGATTGTCAGGGCCGGCCCTCAATACTCACAGCCTGCGCAGTCTCGGTGAAGATCTCCAAGGGCGTAGGATGCCATGCGTTGGCCCTGGGAAAGGGACAGGCCGAAGGCTGAGTTGGAAACTCCCAAAGAATGGTTGAAGTGTCTTTAGTTGTTTTGTGGGTGTTTGTTATTGGGGGCTATCATCAACTAGTTTATGGCTTCTGTTAATGTTATTAGGATTTCAAAACTGATCTATATAATTTGATTTTTTGTGCGCTGGCGTCATCAACCGGATTTTTCTGGGCTGTTACTATTACCATCATCAGCCAGGAGATATATAACATAATTCAAGACTTTTAGGAGGCATTTTTTTTTGAGGAACCAGTCATGTTGCAAAGCCTTCTTCGATTGAAGACTTGATGCCAATCAACCAGTAAAATCTCTGCGATGCTTGACTTTCAACGCAACTTGGCTCAGCTTCTCCTTCTTGAATGCCGCCCCTTGAGACGATACAAAAACCAGCCGAACTCCCGGTGAAGATGCAACGTTAAAAGATCTCTACCCTCCCGTAAACTAACATAACTATGGAAAATGGCCCATAGAAATAGTGATTTTCCATAGCTATGTTAGTTTACCAGAGGGCAATCGCGGTCCAACCGGAGATGACGAAGCCACTCGTCCAAAATGTATGGAGGATCATCCCAGCGATGTGCTCCGCCCCGTTGCAGCACACAGCTTGTCTCCCATCACTGTCGTGTCCATTGATCATACCAAAATGGAAAACAAAATCCAATATCTTAATCTATAGTAATTTATATCATTATTGCATTATATCATTATACATTATTGTTGATCATCATATCATTATACAACATTAAAACCATTTAAAACCCATTATAAATTGATTTAAATATCATCATATATCATCTCGTCATCGATTCAAATCACATCTCAGAATACCAAAAATCAGCTCTGTTGCCCTTTGATTTGGTCGCCCGGCCTTTTTTGGTTTCTTCAACAGCCGGCCAAAGTCTCAGTCATCTCATTAATGAGGGGAAACCTGGGATTTGTTATGGGATTTAATGACAATTAATGGGATTATAATGGGGTTTCATGGGATTTGTTATGGGTTAAACATACTGCTTGGTAGTTGACCTACCCCTTCTGAAAAATGATGGACTTCGTCAGTTGGGATGATGAAATTCCCAACTGAATGGAAAAACAAATTCATGTTCCAAACCACCAACCAGATTAATGAAATACCTTCAAAAACCCATTCCGAGGTCAATCGGGGATTATCATCACAACCAATCCAGGTTCATACGCTGATTCTCTCCCCATACATGGTTGGATTTAAACCTGCCAAGGGGTTAAAAAAAAACAGGTGATCACCACACCTTCATGTGTTGTCATTACTGTCCACATGGGTTTGTCTGTGTTCACAGTTCCATCCTGTTCCATGGCATGGTGTAGAACATCATTTTGCCCATCAACAAATGGCCACATATTGGTGTAAATACTGGTACACCATTTTTGGACAACCCCATTTTCCGCAATTTTCTGCAAAATCCAAACCGCTGATTATGCTAGATCCTTATGGCTTGTTCAGCTACGATTTTGGACGAACATGTCATGTGAATTATGTGTTGGCCATATCATCACAACTTACATGTGTATATATATATAATTATATATATATATATAATTATATATATATGTAATGTCGCATTAGATCCCACGAGACTATACATTCATCATGGTTGGTTTAATCATTTTAACCCCCATTTGTCTTGGCTGAACCCGGCAATAAGCCAATTTTTCGCATTGTCATATATTGTGAGTGAGTTATTATTCCCCCCTAAAAACTTACTGGTGCTTAGTAGGGAATGGATGGGTTGCTGGGGGTTGCTGGGATGATTATTACTAGTGATGACTGGGATCATTCCCGAAAATTCCCTGCTAAGCACCAGTAAGAAAATCCCGCCACATCCAGTTTTCCATGGTGCCTGACTTTGGCATCCACCCCTGCCGTCAGCAAGGCATTGCACACTTCGTGATGCCCCTGATCCTGGAGACTTCGGACTGATTCTGGTGGATGTTGTGGTGATTTTTCACCAACCCTAATGGGGATATACAGTAATAGTGATTTATAATGGGTTATCATATGGGATAATGCGATGTTGAATGTTTCTACTAGGCGTTTTTTGAAGGTTTTCATTCACTTAAGCCTCCGAAAATTACTGGAATGTGGTAGACATGGTTTTTCAATTACCCTCTGGTAAACGTTTACATAGCTATTGAAGCCATGGCCATAGAAATAGTTGATTTTCCCATTCAAAATGGTGGATCTTTCCATATTTATGTAAACGTTTACCAAAGGGTATATCAACCAACCATTTCTCAAGGTCCCAGTTTCCCAGTTTTGGGTCGAGCTCCCGAATCCGCATCCAGGCATCGGCTTCCAATGATTGGGGCATCGTCGTCCCCATGGTTTCGAACGCATAGCCATTTTCGATTGGTAAACTGGTTGGTGGTTGACCTACCCCTCTGAAAAATATGAGTTCGTCAGTTGGGATGTTTATTCCCATATATTATGGAAAATAAAAAATGTTCCAAACCACCAACCAGTAAATCTCATGAGTGGCTTACTTCATCTGAAATCGTAATGTCTGCTTTGAAAAATTACCATTTTCTGTTTGGAAATCTCATGCCCAGTGGCTTAAATCATCTTCAATCTCCATGTTTGCCTCATTTTTCACAGCATTCTGACAGATTCACATCTAATCTTCGCATCTGCCATGGTTTTTCCCAGCCTTTTCCGAAGCTGCCCCTGGGCTCCCCCCACCGCAGCCCGTTCCAGTGGCGTCAGCACAGAGCAGCGCACGCGTTGGAAGCAGAGCCGGATCTCCAGCAGTTCCCGCAGCGCGAAGAACGACGTCCTGGCCGAGCCGGTCACTGGGACAGCTTGGAACATGCTTGGAGGACTAGGGAAAAGCCGAAAAGGCCATAGGAAAAAGGCGGATTTCACGAAGGAGAACAGGATTTCCATGGGATTAACTTAATGCAAAGATCGCTGATTTACAATGATTTACCCGCAAACATATTGGAATTTGACGATTGAATGGTGATTTCATGGGATTAAACCACCCCAAAGGGGATTGATGGTTGAATGGAGTTGATTTGTGAGAGGTGTATGTAGGTTTGTAAGCGACAACTAGGGTTGAAAAGCTGGATATATCATATATATATATCACATATCAAACTAGCCAACTCAGTTTATAAACCAAGCACAAAAAAAAAGTGGATAGGACAGATGGAGATTTAAGATGATTTCACCATGAGGGAAACTCCGGTGAAATCCCACCGACTTTTTTGGGATTTCACACAAAATCTGGACTAAACCACCCTGAAATATAGGGCTTGATAGTTGATCTATGAGAGGTTTCCGTTGGTTTGTAAATGGCTTGTAACTTGGCGAACGATTTCACAATCAGTTTGCTGTAATCGGTGTTATTTATTTGCAAAACTGTGAGAAAACTTGTGAAACAACTATTGTAACCAACTATAGCGGTGTATATAAAGGTTCACAAGCAGACTTTGACAAACACAAATAGTTGATTTAAACACGTGTAAAACTATTTGAAAGAACGATGATGGGTTATGGCAGAGGGAAAAGAGGACACCTAACCCTTGGAGACTGGTGGCTGGTTAAGCCTGGGGCTGTGGCCACACACAAAATATTAGAAATCAATTCAAGTCAAAACTCAGGCATGAGTGGATGGTTTAGCCATATTAAGCCTGCGAATCTTAGTACAACGACTTCACCCAGTTGCTGATGCCATGCCGATGCTGGTATGGCTTGGACGTAGATTTCTGTGGACCATGGTCTAATTGTGTAAATTCATACTATCAACAACTGGTTGGTGGTGCAATAACCATCTTGAAAAATATGAGTTCGTCAATGGGAATGATGACATCCCATATATTATGGAAAATAAAACATGTTCCAAACCACCACCCAGAGGAAAATCGTTGGCCACTGCAATTCTCTTTACTTCCATTTACCAATTGTCTTTTCAACTTTGAGGATATATAACTCCTCATATAACTCCTCTTTTTTTCCCCACAAAAACACTCATACTCCTTCATCATCATTTAACCTAGATCTTATGTATTATATTGTATTATCTTTTTCGCCAAGCCCCTCCCGATGTTATCCTTTGAGAAAACATCAAACAGCCAGTGGGAAAAGGATATCTATGATTAAGAGATTGATAATCCAGTTGACCAACTGCTTGATCAATCCCTTCTGCACATTTTTAAGGAGTTATTAACCACTCATCTGGCTAACATCAGATCATTTACGAACCAGAAAAAACTGAACCTTGCGGCCAGGGATGAATCCTCTCCAATTCCCATCATTCCAAGGATTCATGCACAATTTTTTTCAGCATCAATTTCATCCAAATCTATATAATCTGCATAAATCCTGAATAAAATCCTAAGTCCTAATTGGCAAAAAGTCCCAAGTCGCCATTACCCTCCGGTAATTTAACATAGCTACTGAACATGGCCATAGAAACATTTGATTTGCCCATAAAAAATGGTGGATCTTTCCATAGTTATGTGGCTGTTTACCAGAGGGTAATTGATGGCCATAGGGGATTATACAATGTGGGGCCCCCAAGATAGCTAAGTTGGTTTATAACTACAATAACTAGGGTTTATGGTACTTATGACGAACTAGTTACATGGGGTTATAAATCAACAAACATAACGTTTGGGGGCCCCACATTGTACTACCTGGTTTACTGGGGATTGTGATGGGTTCCATAGGATTGGGACACCGTTCGTCCCGCCTGGCATCTCGCTCGTTGATCATAATCAACTCATCCCCAGAATGCAAGACATCCTGAGACACAAAACTGGCTCAGAGCCGAAAAAAAATGTTGGTATATATTAGGGCCAGGGATGAACATATATGTGTATATTGTACTATATATTGTAGAATATACTATAAATTATAACAATATAATATATAGTATATATACACAATATATATATACTATATATATACTCTATATATATAATATGTATATATATATATATAATATATATATAGAAAATGAATTTGGATGCATTTGGGCCATGGACCATGGTTCGCGAGAAACTCTTATTCACCAATCAGGGCTTGGAATTTTCCAGGCTGAACTCATCCGGTTCGTCACAGCCGGTTCGGCACATACTTTGCCATGGAACTCGTCACCTGAAGATGTAAGGGAATACCCTCTGGTTATGTCAAAATAGCCATGGAAAATGGCCCATTTATAGATGGTTTACCTATTAAAAATTGTGATTTTCCATAGCTATGTTAGTTTACCAGAGGGTATCCCCATAAAATATGGCCTGGAATATGGTACTAACGTACCTCCATCAATTGGATCCTGAAGATCTCCCATTGACTGTAGATGATAAAAAACCATTCCAAAGTATGATCTGTTGAGTTCCATGTGTTCCATGTTTCACAGGCCACACCTTAGACAATCTAAAATTAAGCCCGAATCCGATTGGGCGCCACCCTTGATGGTTCCCCAAATATGCCGCAAAGTCGCAACCCCATCAACTAACATCGGCCCTAAATAGGGGATTGGAAGATTACCTCGCTCCCAAAAATTGGTGAAAGAATTCTCAGCGTTATCTTTGACCGTAATTCAGGGGTATGATTCCAACTGCGGCAATTCCTAAATTGGAAACCCGCAGCATTTGGTAGGGGATGATACCCTCTGGTTATTTAAATAGCTATGGAAAACCGCCATTGCCAAGAGGTAAATCTAGGTAAATCATGGTAAACCATCTACAAAAGGGCGATTGTTCAGAGCTATGTTCGATAACAAAAGGCTACATCATGATAGAACTTGATTGACCTCACCCTGAAGTGAGTCGGGTCATGGGTATAGAAAATTTGGGTTTTGTCTGAAATAGGGTGCCCGATTCCATCCACTGTTTAAAAACATCACGGACTGCCCCAAATATCACATTATGGTTTTATATCCCATTACATCCCCATCAAATATCCCATTCACTGATTCATATCCCATAATTTTTGTTTTCAGATACGCCCATTTGGACTTGTTTCAAACTTGGGTACCCCATTCCATTTAATCATCAGTATCCGGGGTATACCCTCTGGTAAACTAACATAGCTCTGGAAAATGGGTAATTTATAGTTGATGTACTTATTCAAACTGCTGATTCTCCATAACTATGTCAATTTACTGGAGAGTATATCTCATTATGTAGATTACAATCCCATTAAACCCCATTACATAAATCCCATTAACATACCATTACAATCACATTAAAATCCCATTACAATCACATTAACATCACAATCAAAATTAATTTACACACCCATTTCACCCCCAGTTTTGTGTCTTTGAAAACGGCTCCAAGGGTCTTGACCCATGTCCAGCATGTCCTGATTCCTCGGTGAGAAAATCTGCGGACCCTGCGGTTGATTTAGTGTTTCAAGCATATTCACACAATGTGCATAACTATGTATGTATAATATATATATAATATTACAGTATACACATCTATACAATATACGCAATATAATATGCATGTATATATACATATATAAATACATTGTATTTATATTATGTTCCTGAACATGGTATGATTCGGCACTGAACATCATCCAGAGATAATCCACATACGAGGCATGGAACCTCCAGTTGTCTTTCGATTGATCCACCTTCAGTTGTCAATGCTCCAAACTACTTTAAAGGCAGCACAAAAACTGCGTGCAAGTCGGGAATTACCCTCTGGTAATTTAACATGGCTATTGAAAATGGTCATTTATAGTGGATTTTCCCAGTAAAAATTGTGATTTTCCATAGCTATGTTAGTTACCAGAGGGTAACAACGCATTTGAGTTTCATTTGCAAGACGCAATATATCAATCCCATTCAATCCCTCACGTCTCCAAAAACCATCGACTGTCTCTACAGGAAGGACCCCCCCAGTTAAAAGTTTGTTTATTTGTTTATAAGCCCATCTGATCATATCCACCATAAATCGTACTCACTTAGCCAGAAAAGCAGTTTGTCTTAAAGGCAAGGTACTTCATTCCACCCAGTAATTTAATGATCAATTTGCCTGTAAAAATGCCATAAATTGGGGGTAGCGGGTAGCGGCCACATTTCAAAGACATCCGATTCCCAAAATCGGTGGTAAAGTTGGAGCCAACTTCATAGCGCCCGCTAAGTGGCGCCCAAAAAGATGACAAGGAGACAAGGAGCCACCAACTAAAGTAGGCCAAAACCTTTAGTCCAAGTTTTTGGTGGCAAACTTCCCACTGCTTCTTCCTGCTTTTTGCTCGTATTGTCGTATTGAATCCTGCGCTAGTCCATCTACTGCATGTCTGTTCATGAGGGATGTGAACACCATGTTTTTTCATGTTTTTTCAGGTGGAATGAAAACACATGTCCTCTTTGTGCACACCAACCATGTGATTTTGCAGCTGATTGGTTCGGTTCTCATCAATGTTGGTGGTATTCAGCACTCTCGATTAGCTAAAGGCAAAAAGATGCAGTTTCTCGGATTTCCACCTTTTTATTGTTTCACTTTAGGAATATTCTAACATTTTACCACAGCTCATTTTTTGTTGCTTAGATCCCTATTTTGCTGGCGATGTCTTTTTTTCTTCTGATATCACCATCTTTAGACATTTGACCACCCAAGAATTGCTTCAGCTTCGGCTTCGTTGGATGCTCTTCAGTTATCACATGGTTTTGTCCCAAAGTAGGTACCAAATGTTTCAGCCAGTGCCTAAAAAACATAATTTTCCTCAGTATCTAATCATTTGGGGTGTAGTTGTGGGTGCATACCAGCAACAGGTGGTTTATAACCATGGTTTTTGACCCACTGACAGGACATCCGCCCTTATGGCTTATTCACGTTCATCCAGTGGGATGCAATGTGGTAAACCCTGACTGGAGATGTTAGTGACCACCCATAAACATGGTGATTTTTTTTGGATGGTTTATGGGTTTGGGGTTTGTCACATTAATTATCCAGGATATATGTAACGATTTTTATAAACCACTCATATCGTGACGGTTTATATCACCCATGAACATGGTCAAATTGGTGTTTTCTCTGGTTTTTTCTAACATTAGCATAATATTATGCTGCATACTACGAATATGTGTCAACACCATTCAAATCCCATATATTTTTGGGGAATTTACATCTATATAAACCACCTATTTGATGTTCACCAAAGCTACAGGCCTTTGACCCATCACCACCAAGTGGCCAGTCCGCTGCTGGGCTGTTCTCGCACATCGCAGTGAGCACGCGTCGAAAGTCACCCTGAGGTCCAGCACAAGACGACAATCCTAGCATGATTTCATGGGATTTAAATAGGATTTAAATGAGATCTTCATGGCAATTTAATGCTATCTTGTTGGGATTTTAATGAGATCTTAATGGAATTTTCATGGGATTTCATGGGATTTAATCCGGATTAGAATCCACTTTATGGTATACCCGCTGGTGATTTGTTAAATAGCCGCCAACAATGACATAACATGAACGATTTTATTAGTCCGATGATTTACCTTTGAACGATGGCGACTTTCCATAGCTATGTTAAATAGTGTTCAATTATCAGGGGGGTACGGGTCAAACCGGAAACTTTGATTCGCAATTCTGTTTGATTTGCAAATTCACGTGACGTGACGTATTGTTCAAATCCATCAACATCCAATTCGTTTCAGATGTGTGTGCCTCGAGTAATCCTCAAGTCACCAATTTGTTGATACTTTTCCCTGATTTTCCCACGATTTTCCCAGAAAAAAATGACCCAAAAAGGGGACCCTTCCTACGCTGGGCTTCCCCACGTCAAAACGTTGGTCCCAGATGAAGCCCCACGAGGCAGTGAGATGTGGACGCTGAAGTTCCATGAAGATCTCCTTACCTCGGCGAGGGAAGCCGCCAGAGATCTCAGGAATTCCTGGGAAATTGAGGGAAATTGTACTATTTCACAGGATGGGGCCCCCAAGATAGCGTTCAGTTGCCTTACAGGCTCAACTACTCGGTTTATGGTAGATATAAACCGAACTAGATATCTATAGTATTCATGGGGCTTATAAACCAACTTATAACTGGGCCCCATCCTGTACTGATGGTGGGAATTTGTGGAAAATGCTACCAAACTTCTCGAATCCACTAGTAAAAATTGGGGCCAGGATCCCCTAATTTTGGAGCCCGCATGGAGGTATCTAATCTTGGGGGGGTTTAAAACATCTACCGGGAAGGAGTTTTGCCATACATGGATAGTTTCGGCTACTAGCATTTAATTATCCTGAAACATTATTAAACATGTCTTCTGAAGATGCAAACAATTGAAAAACACATATGTAAGAGCATATCTGGTTGGTGGTATACCTACCCCTCTGAAAAATGATGGAGTGAAAGTCAGTTGGGATGATGAATTTCCCATATATTATCTGGTTGGTGGTTTTAACCATCTTGAAAAATATTAGTCAGTGGGAAGGATTATCCCATATATTAGGGAAAATAATCCAGCCATGTTCCAAACCACCAACCAGTTATGGAAAATCATCCAGCCATGTTTGAAACCACCAACCAGATATCTTCGTATCCTTCTAGACAGACCACCCTCAAATCATCACCGACCCTTATTTTTTTCCAGGCATTTGCTGGAGACGGCCCCCCCCAAAAATATAGTTCTTGTAGATTCCCAACCAATAGTGGATTTACCAAGGGGAACAAAGCAGCTTCAGCCAATTTTATTTATGTAAGAATCATTTAGATTTGCGGAAGATAACTGGAGAATATCAATCTGTCCAATCATTAAACATTCCAAATATGGAACATGACAATATCAGATTGAGTTTTTGTCCCATATTTTTCGGAAAATTTTATTTGCAAGAATTGCTGTTTTCCGATAATTCTCTAGTTTATTGTTTTTTTAATCTATATTTACCCCCAATTCCAATGGATTACAATTATTTTACTCATTAAAACAGCCATTTTGGGTATCCACCATTTTCAAACAAACCCATATTGGATTGTAGTTCATTGGAAATAGTTCATTGGAATTTGATTTAATTCCATCTCCCTAATACTAAACTCCACCACAGGAACCATGGTAATAGGCAATTTCCATATATTTGGGACGATACAATGCTATACAATGGGGGTGTTTAATATGAATGGGGGGATGGGATTGGTGTTTTTATAATTTGATATATGGGGATGGATCAAAACCCTGGTACCTAGTGAACCCCAAAATAGCTGGTAAATGGATGTTCATCCCACTAAAAATGTATCTATAGGTATTGACCCATACCCATATGTAGCATTTGATAATATTGGTGTTTAATATTTTACAAGGATTATAAACAAGAAACAAACTTGCACTGGCAATCCTTGTAGCGGACAATATCCGTCCCCGGGCGCCTTGCCAATGCAATCGTGGATCTGCCCTGCCCATGGCCCAAATTTTCGGCCAAATCACCAGTTTTTTTCGGCGTGGGAACAACCAAGTCATAGATAGAACAGTTGCAAACGCCTCGAAATATTGGGTAAATAATAGGTACATATCACCGAACAACCATCCTGGAAATACGTTTCGGCATCTCTGCAGGGGGGGGTTTTCCTTGCGAAACAAGAGCAGAATTTTTGGGAAGCTGGTCCAGAAATGGAACTCCAGAGGATTGTAAATGAAGTGGTTCATTTTTAGGATTGTAAACCATACGATATACCATCTGCTTATGACATTCACAGTTTGCCATGGAAAGATCCACCATTTTATAAAAAGGTAAACCATCTATTTCGATTAGGGCCATGGCTTCCATGGCAAACTGTTAGTCATAACCAGAGGGTATTCAAACTTTTGGGGCTACAACTGGTACAACATGTTTGAGCCTCGAAATTCCATACGGAATCACAGCAATCTTCGAGCTGGTGGGGCTCCAAGGCTTTGAACATGTTTTTTTTGGGATGTGGGACCAATCTGCAGTCAGATTGCTTTACATCTGGGGATGGCAATGGAGAAAGAATCACTGCAAATCAGTTTTTGCATGTTTTTGCACTTTGTGTGTTTATCTATAGTTGATATCTTCTTAAAATTCGATGCCTGGGTTCCAAAAACCCCGGCAGGATCCAAAAAACACCTGGCCCTGGGTAGCCATGGAGCCGAGGACTCTCACCCGTAAACGTTGTGGTTTCTAGATCCCCTTCTCAAAGTCTTATTTTCAGTGAGATCAATGATGTTTACATGTCTTTACCCATCCCCAAAAAGACTGAAAACTCTCCATGACTACCCGGCTTTCATCAGGGATTTTAACAAATATATCTCCTTCGCTCCCTTCTCGGTGCTAAAATCCTGCCCCAAATTGGGCCCTCAAATAACTGAGTGGCATCCATGACCATATGGAAAACATTGGACAAGTGAACCTGTCCTTTTTGAACAAGAAATCACAGAGAGAGAGAGAGAGAGATAGCCGCAATCTCTTTCCGCACAAATTGCTGACTAAATCTCCATTGTTGTCGCTTCATCCATGTGTTAATTCCCTGTCTTTGTTGGTTAACTTCTCTAACTTCTCCCCCCCCCAAAAAAACCCTATTGTTTACCCACGAACATGACCAAAGAAAAAAATGAGTTGGGGGATGTTGGGGGTTGGACTACTTTCCTTTAAAAATTGGCTATTCTCAGGGTCTACGTTAGTTGGAGGGTTGGTAAATTCCAACTTCCAGTGGCAAAATCCCAATTATTGCTGGTGAAATTTCATGAACAGCCATTAAATCCATTAACAACCATCCAATCATCATTAAATAGAACGAATTAAACATCTATAAACCATTATATCTGGGTAAATTATAATATTTCACTAACCTGAATCTTGCGGCCATTTGGGGATGATTTCCCGCAATCTAACCATGATTTCCAGGTTTCGGTCGTAGTGAGGTCGTTATAATTTACCCAGATTATATCCAATATCTCCACTAAATACCTGAACAATGATTAACCATCAACGTCATGTTTGTCCGCGCCTGGCTGCCAACAACAAGGAGACCACCTTACAGTGACCCTGTTCAGCGGCCACGGCCAAAGGCGATTCGTGAGTGACCAACTCGAAGATCAAGGTCACCTGGTGATTTATCCCAAGGCCTAGCCTAGTTGACGCGCGAACATCCCTTGGTAAACTATGGTTTATGGGGAATATAAGCATAATTAATGGGTTTCTAAACCAGCTTTTAACTGAGGGAACATGAAATAGACATGTTAAGCCCAAGTCCGTAAACCTACCATTTGGGGATGGTTGCCATCCATAAAAACAGTAAATTTGGGGATGGTTTCTGGCATTGGGCTTACCACTTTATAACTTACAAGCAACCAAATATGATTTCATGGCATTGAATGGGATTTGATGGCGTTTTAGTTATGAGTTTTACCAAGAGAAAATTATGACTTAAGAGGATTTCATGGGATATCAATGGAATTCAGTTGGCTAAGTTGCTTTAAATTAGTAGCTTAACGGTTGGCTTTGCGGTGATATATCTATATAATTGGTTTATAACTAGTTTTATCTATACCCTCTGGTAAACATACACTATGGAAAATCACCATGCTATAAATGGGAAAACTCAATATTTCTATGGCCATTTTCAATAGCTTTTTGTATGTTTACCAGAGGATAATTATAGGTCCCCCCCAAAAAAAACAAAAAGGTTGAAAACGTGTGAAACCAGGATGCTAGTTCAATGATATTTGCTTCATTTCGAGGTTTCCAAGGTATTTTCGAGATATAAACTCGGGAACTAATAACTAAAAACTTGATATATTAGTAATATATTAGTTATCAATATAATGATACCACCTTAATTAGCTCCTCAATATATTAAACCACAGTTTAAACTAAGTTGATAACTTATATAAATACCATATTTATGAATATCATAGAATTAGGGAAGTAAATGAGCGCTTTTCGATATATCTTCCAAGCTTTTTCAATGGCTTTATGATAACCAACACTTCTGATTGCTGGGCATCACCTGGAGCTGCTAAACCTCTAAAGTCGAGCAACATCTGGTTGCTGATGCCATAAGCAAAATCATGTTACACACAGCATGTCTGGTTGGTGGTTGACCTACCCTCTGAAAAATATGAGTCATTCCCAATATGTGGAAAAATAATCCAAATGTTCCAAACCACCAACCAGGCATGTTCTTTGATGTTTCGAAACCACACTGGGTAAAAACACGACAGTCATCATCTTGGTAACATCACCGTTTTGGTTGATGAAATCAATAGTCTTGTTCACAAATTTATCATGATTGTTGACATTGACACCATTTTTTTCCGATCAACATCACCAATTGATGACGTTAACAAAAATCTGTTAAAATTGATATACCGATCTGTTCACAAATTTTTCCTAGCATCAACATCACCAAACTACCTAACTTCATGAATTTGGGATTGGTATATCCCCAGCCAGTAGATAGTCGACTTCAACAAGTCTGACCCAAGCTTGGCACGTCAGTTGCGCGCCTGATGCCAACGTCGCAGTTGAGATATCTCATGCCTCGGTGTACAGACCCGGTGGGGATCGTTGTGGAAAATCATCAACTTCATCGGTGTCACTGGTGACATGCCGATATGGAGGCTTGACTATCAACAAATAGGGAGTCAATGGAAATTCATGGAAATTCATGGAAATTCATGGGAATATCAAGCAATGAAACAAACCATCAAGAGGATTCCAAATTTTGACCAACAAATATTCGAGAAAATGCTAGGAATGGAGACTCAAGGCCAAGAAAAATGAGGATGCAATCAGTGCAGATGAGTATACAACCAATGATTGGATCGCTTCTCCTCCAAGCATTTCGCAGTCTGCCAACACCAGTGATGGTAAAAACAATGTAAAAACGACATCTGAAATTGGAAACGTCTGCCAAATATATCCAAATATCTCACCAGATTTCTCACCAATCATAGCCATGACGTGATCATGACTTGGCCAGGCGCCGCAATAGATTGAACAAGTAAAATAGCTTGAAAATATTGCGAACGACACATCTATCTCACCCTAGAACATGTTGTCTGGAGTCCCTATGTCATTGTGGATCAAAACCTGAAAGCTCTGTACCCCGCTTCACATCCGCAAATCAACTAGTATGGTTTTGCTTGGGATGCTCATCTACCTATTTTGAGGGAGGCTATATGGTGTTACCCCATCCCTTCACTTGATGTTATACACAGTTTTTTGTTGGAGTACTGAGTACGGCGTTAAATCCAGCCGTATTCATAAGGGGATTCAACATCATAGCATCCACTTTGACCCATGAAAAACGACCATTTCTTCCACTACACAAGTGACTTTCCTTTGATATCTTTGATTTCCAAAGGGTGTATTATATATATATATATTTATTATATATATATTTATTATATATATATTTATTATATATATATTTATTATATATATAAATATATTTATTATATATATTATATATACATCCCATAGTAATGACTGTTATGTCCAAACATATGATTCTGGGTGAAACTTGGTCCATCAAAGACGCCCAAAGCTGTGGTCCCGGTGAGTTGGTCAAACATCTGGAAGCCACCAGAATATTTTAGTGAAGTGCTTGAGACATTTCCACTTATTCCAATCCTATCTTCAAGATGACTTGACTTTCTAGTAAATTGTAGGACTATATTTCAACTAACTCATATGGTATTCACGGTCCATATTTTAGTGAGTTTTTCTTGACTATTTCCATATTTTATCTACTCAATAGTTGGACATATTCAAGTCCGACGATGTCTGTAGAAATATTCACATGGTTCAGACCAGTTTACTCTGTATGGATCCCATTTGGATCCCATTTGGAGGTTTCCCAAGTCATGGGCTACCCCTAATTATCCAAACTTCCACCATTCCAGTATTGAAACCATTTGAAACCTATGGTGACGACTGGAGATTTTGCATTCTCAGGAAACCCCCCATGAATCATCACCTCCAGACCCAAAAAAAGTCTAGCCTCTGGTAATTTAACAGTTTGCTATTGAAGCCATGGCCATAGAAATAGTGGATTTTCCCATGAAATAGTGGATTTTCCCATGAAATAGTGGATTTTCCCATATAGAAATAGTGGATTTTCCCATAGAAATAGTGGATTTTCCCATAGAAATAGTGGATTTTCCCATAGAAATAGTGGATTTCCCATAGAAATAGTGGATTTTCCCATGAAAAAAATGGTGGATCTTTCCATCGCTTTTTGTAAATCCCGGCTGAGATCCCCCGCCATCCCCTTCGACCATTCACCTCCACCAATTCATCGCCTTTCAGCGGTTCATCCCATGGAAGAAACTTGGAATTCATGGAGCTTTCCCCGCAAAAACATAGGTGGCCCGCACAGAAATGGTTAGCATTTTTCACTCAAATTAGAGGTTTTTTTGGGATTTTATAAGCCACACACACTAATCTAGTGATCAGAATTGTTTTTTTTGAGGACTTTCAACAAACTCAGAGGCTCCAAGTCGCTTGCTTCCCAAAACGAGTTTCCACGGTCGCCTCGGCGTAGAATCTCGCCATTCAGGGATGAGTTCCTCGAGTTGCGGTGGATTCATGGGAATTAGCAAGACACAGATCACAATACCCTCTGGTAAACAGCCACATAACTATGGAACATCACCATTTTTAATGGGAAAACTCACTATTTCTATGGCCATTTTCAATAGCTATGTTAAATTACCAGAGGGTAAGTCTATCACTTTCTATCTATATTTATCTCCATTGAATCTATTTATCTCAGTCCACTCTAATTTAATCTAAATACAAATCTAATGTATTCTGATCAATTCTGTTCTTTTCTATTCCATTCTATTCTGTCCTATTTTTTTCTTTTTATTCTTTCTATTCCATTTATCTGTCTGATAGGATCTGATAGGGTTTCCACGTTCCGGGGCTATGTCGTAGCCCCTACATAGCAGGATAGTAAAATCCCATAAATACCTAGAGCGCCCCCCTTGATCCATATTCAAGCTCAAGCCCAAACCTGAGAATGCAGTCCTTAGTTTCTATTCATTTCGGGTATTTACCAAAGATATCCAAAGATATTCCCAATTCTGGGTCTAGGCCTCAGGAAAAAGGATGCCAAATTTTTTTCAATGCCAGAAAACACCCCAGCGGGTCGCTTCTGAACATGTTAGCTACTAGCTACCCCATTCCATTGGTGAGTTTGAATCAGTGCCACAAACCCAACTCCTACCCCTCTGAAAAATATGAGTTCGTCAGTTGGGATGATGAAATTCCCAATACTAATGGGAAAACAAAATGTTCCAAACCACCAACCAGATAATATATTGGATTTGAAAAAACATCTTCCTATTTTAGTGAAGTGCTTGAGAAATCTCCAAGTCCATCTTCAAGATGACTGTAGCAATCATAGTACTATATATTAATATATATATATATTAACATAACTAATCACATCAACCACCAACCTGCCATCGTAATTTATCACATCAGCAGACCGCCACGCCGTAAAAAATCCCGTCCGGGCGTCTGTTCATTCCAGCGTTGTGCGGGACTCGCCTTGGACATATCGATGCCTTCCAGGATCCGGCGCCTTTTCCGAAGCAGCGCCCCAGGGTGATCCAAAAAAAGGGTAGTTCTAATGGGGAAACCATGGGGAAACCATGGGAAACCCATAGGGAAACCCATAGGGAAACCCATAGGGAAACCCATGGGACACTGTCTTGGGATATCCATGGATATCAGAAAACCCGCGAGTTTTGGAGCAATTCAACCAACATCAAAGGACACAACATGAGGTTCTCAGAAAAAACACGCTTCCATTAAAAACAAACTGATGTGAGAAACATGGACCCACAAAGTCAAAACTTTCATTTAAGCAACAAAAAATGGTTGCGATAAGGAACGAGAAGGTTGCCATCTGCGATGATACATGTATAGACACGTTGGCAACGGTTTTTAATCACTTGTAATACTCTAACCTGTCGAAGATCACGTGATCACATGTACACACCAACATTTTCAGGTATTAATATATACGTTCGTTGCCAAATCATATGTAGACGCCAGCGATTTGTGCTGGTTCACATATGCATGCCCACACTTTCGTATTCACCTCTTGCTTGTCGCCCTTTTGGCCTGTCACAACAACCTCTTGAAAACGTCTCTATATTAGTCTCTATATATACTTATCCCAAAAAATCAATCTCCCCTTCTTCACGACATCTTGTGAGCCATCTTGAGGGACAGTTTCTGAACCGACCAGCTGCCACGAAGGGTGCCGAAACCATGATCTTGGTTTCGGCACCCATGCCATGCAACTTCATATAGCGGGACCGGAACTTGTCCAAATTGATATGCTGTCTTGATTAATGAACAACATAACTTCTCAGTATACACAAACATGGCTTTTGAATGGGCGCATCATTCAATGGTTTTTTCCGGTTCTCGCGTTCTTTGGATGCATTTTCACCCATAAAGATCTTCACCAAGCCACGATGGGTGATCTTTCCATTCAAAGCCCCATCGCTCTTCTCCTGCGGGTCGGATATTTTACCATCCCGACAATCTCCAAATTCGTTGGGGCCCGGGCCCCAACATACCACCACTAGCTCCAAATGGGCTCAACATAGGCCCATGGGGTTTGTTGTTGGATGTAGTTTGCAGCCTTGCTGTGGTAACAAAATACAGATCCACAGAGCAAATATTTCAGAGTTGCATAGTATGTACATTAAAATGTTGGCATTCGTGAGTTGTTGGTAAAACACATAACAGTCATAGTCATAACAACCCCCAAAAGAACCCACCGCAAAAACACATCGTTGTTCCCCAGATCCACGTGCCATCTGCAGCTCGCATACTGAAATTGGGTCAAGTGTTGCCATTTACTTTTTTCAATGTTGGGTACCCTCTGGTAAACTAACCGTTTGCTATTAAAAATGACCATAGTAATAGTTGAATATTATGTTTTTTTTTCATAGTTATGGTAATTTTCCATAGTTATATACAGTTATATATGATATTATGTTAGTTTACCAGGGGGTATCTGCCCTTAATTTTGACACCGCCCAACAAAAACAGATGTTCATTCACCCTCGCTGACAACGTTAGGTCCACGTCGATGTCGTGGCAGTGATGCACACCGAACCGGTGGATGCTTGGTGGTTTCAACCAACCCCTCTGAAAAATGATGGACTTCGTCAGTTGGGATGATGACATTCCCAATATATTATTCAATATATGATGGAAAAAATAATCCAACTGTTCCAAACCCACCAACCAGATAAATAATCAATATAAATAACATTAAATAACATACAATAACAACGATTTTTAAGAGAAGGCCCGTCTAAATACCATGCACTTTCACTTTCACATGTTTTCTCTGCTTCAATTAAGCTGCGCACCTCCTAAACTTCTTTGCTGCGCCGGGCATGTTTCACGTTTCCGTTTATGTCCTGTCTCTTTCAGCAGTTTTGCTTCGTTTGGCAGATGATCTCTCAAAAACCGAAGCTGTACAAATATATATAATTATATATATATACACCTTTCGATCAATGGATTCTGCACTCCATCCTTTTTGTTCAAGGAAATTGAGAGAAATCCAAGGTTGCCTCAGCTTCATGACTTCTATCCCGGGACTGCAAAACTCGGGTGAAAACAGGAACATACAAAACCACACCGGTTGATTATCAACATGCCTCCTGAATTTCTAATTGGCCCATTTTCTTGTGGAAGTTGTAAATCCAGGTTTGTTCAAGTTCATCTGATTGTAAAGGGCTGTTCCGTAGGTTTTTGGAAATCTATATAGAACAATCGACAATAGATTGAACGTTTCAAAATCTACGCTGGCAATCAATGAATTCCAGGCTGCCACTTTTTTGTTTTTTTAATTTGAGAGAAACGCGTTGGCTTTGAACAGCTGCAATTGTGGTTTGAAACCGAAGGCGCGCATATGAATCCTCATGGGGCCATTAGGGAGGTAAATTCAACTGAGTGGTGTGGTGTGAAATACTCGTCACTAAAAAAGAACTTGACACATAGATAACAAAGCGATGTAATCATATCTATCCAGTTTCTAAGGATAACACTTATCTGTTTTCAAGACCCCGATACTCACGAAAACCACTGAGCTCCCGCACCAGGCTCGCGCAAAAGTTCCAATTGCAAGGTGCGAGTGCCATGCCGACCATCGACATCAGCAAATGAGTTGATCAATTGCTCCTGAGCTGCGGTCAAAACCGGACCAATTGTCAAATTACATGCAAAACGCGTAGAGAATCATAGATATTTTTTTCCTCATCTGTATCTTGCAGAATTGCCTTGGATTTCATATATATATACATATGTCACAGCAAAATGATAATAACATATATAATAACTCACTAACCTGAAACAATGCCTTGGAATTATTGGGAATTCATGTATTATACCCTCTGGTAAATTAACATAGACCCTGAAAATAGCCTAGTTTTAATGGAAACTAATCTTCCAACCCCTATCTGCCAGGGTCTATGTTAATTTACCAGAGGGTAATAATTCACTCACCTGAAGAGTTCGGCTTTCTCTCGGGACCATACCGAGTCCGACCGAGTCGAGGGACCACCGTCTCTGCATCTCCTTCCTGTGCTGCTAAGTGAAGATCCCGACATACCTGGCTCCAGGATCCATTTCAATATCGTGGAGCTATTAGTACCATACAATGTGGGTATATTGTTATGGGAGTATATGACTAATATTTTAAATGGCAATTTTTTATGGTATATATTGACATACAACATCATTCAACATTTATAAAACTATATATGGTTGTGGGATGTTGTGGGTATATCGGTATATCCCCTCAAATTTCGCCCTTGGTACCTGGACGGTATCTCGCCTCTGCAGGCCCGTAGCTTGCTCGAGATCCTAGAGCCCTGGCAGTGGATAGCGGTCGGACGATGGAAACTCGATATCCTAGTATATCTAAGATTGTCTAAGCAACACAAGGTTTCTTTTAGTTATAGTACTAATGTGGCCAAAACAATGCCATAAACCAATCATGATGAATGAAACCCATTATACTGGCGACTGGCATGTCAAAGCTATAAACTGGACTATATATAATATTATACTATATATTATATATAAATATATATTATATTATATCATATCATATTATATTATGTTATATTATGTTATATTACATTATATTATATTATATTATAGTATAGTATAGTATATTGTAGTATATTATAGTATATTATATTATACTATATTATAGTATAGTATATTATATTATATTATGTATATATGTGCATAGACATACACTCCGTTGGACTGACTCACGACTTTCGACTGTGCCTATGGACTTGACCCATGATACCCTCATTATATCGCAATGTAATGATTGGTGTTCCCCTCTGGTAAACAGCCACATAACTATGGAAAAGCACCATTTTTAATGGGAAAACTCATTATTTCTATGGCCATTTTCAATATTACCAGAGGGTATAGCTATGTTAATGGGAAAACTCACTATAGCTATGTTAAATTACTAGAGGGTATACCTTGGTGATGTTGATGGCTGTCGTGGCTCACCGGTGCCCGCGTTTCCAACAATATCACGGTGCCGGTGAGTCGCCTGTGGCTGGCCTGGAGACGGAGAAGAGTCAAGGCATTTCCTGATGGAGTCTGCTTTTTTTTATTCATCAATACCTGATGGTACACCAACAATACTCACCTGATGGTAAGTGATGTAAGTGATGGTAGGAATTATTGACTGATGGTACACTTACCTAGGAATTATTTCCTATGGAAAACTTATCCATCACTTACCATCTGGTTATTTAACATAGCCATGGTATAGATGGCCCATTTATAGATGATTTTCCCATTAAAACCTCCATTTATAATGGATTTTCCATGGCTATGTTAAATGACTAGATGGTAAGTCAATCTCAGTCAATAATTCCTAGCCATGGTACACCAACATAGCGAAAACATCGGCATGTTCCTTAGCTATCTGAGTTTACCGGAAGGTCATCTGCATAAATTTGAGGATTTTTTTTCCCTTTATCGGTGGGGATCATTTTGGTAATCTCGGAGTAGTTACGACATGTTCAACCTGACATGAACATGGGTCATTAAATGTCCCCATTGAACATCACCCAACCATTAGGTATATGGTCTATAATGGCTACTATAAGGTGATGTCCAATATTCCCAAAATGGGACAGTTACCAACCCCTGATGAATATCGGGCGTCGCCATTAGGATGATCGATCGTTCCGAAGTTCCATGGATCGCATAGATAGATGAGCTGATCATGGTTGATTGTTGGTGGTTGACCTACCATTGGTTGGTAATATACTGTTAATAATACGGTTAATGATGATGGTTATTACTAATATGGTTAATGATGGTTAATAATAATCTGGTTGGTGGTGTACCTACCCCTCTGAAAAATGATGGAGTGAGTGAAAGTCAGTTGGGATGATGACATTCTCCATTAATTACATGGAAAGTCATAATCCATTCATGTTCCAAACCACCAACCAGTGATTAATAGTATATGGGAACCAAATGTTCCAAACCACCAACCAGCATAGTTGAGCTGTTTAACAAAAAAATCAGATGCCCGTTGCTTATGACATCGCTGAACTTGCCACCGCATCGCCTCCAAACAGGATGAGGCCATGCAGATAGAGAGCCTAGGATTTTTTTTTGGAGATGACTTGGTGGTTCTTATTCCACGTCACTGGTATGAAAGACACGTCTTTAAGTCATATGATCAGAGATATAAGTGGAGTAGGGATGAGTAGGGTACTTACACTGTCTTAACACTTCATTTATCTTGGTGGTTCTTACTCCATCTTCATATTATCATCCACAAATTAATCTATAAGTTCTAGAAGTCACAGAGGCTTGTCTGAAATAGGAAACCCTGTGTACCCCAGACTTCAGTCCTTTATCATTATTTTCCTGAAAAAATGTGATTTGGGGAGTATGCGCAAATTTTCAAACACACCCATAGTGGGATTTAAGATACTTAACAAATCTTAACAAGTTGTTTATTAGCTTTGAAAGATGATGTTCCAAACTTGGATATGGCCACAAATCTTTGGGTTCCTGCTCACTTGGAAGATCATCTCACGAATCCGAACTGGAAAAAATGGGCCCCTGGTTGGTAGGTCCTCACTCAGTGGGCTATCCGATGTATAAATGTGTTATTACGGTCACGGTTAGGAAACTTAGGAATTGGGCTGAACCCACTAATTAAGTTCACTAGGTGCGGTGGGTATTTCTTAACCACTACAACCACACTTGGTGGTAGGACCACCGGCCACTTTTTCTTACTGGAGTTACAATCTCTGGTTGGTGGTTGACCTACCCCTCTGAAAAATATGAAAGTCAGTGGGAAGGATTATCCCATATATTATGGAAAATAAAAGCCATGTTTGAAACCACCAACCAGATCTACTTACTAAGTAGGATGAACCACCTATGCCCCCAAAATTGACCACTAGCAACTAGTCCCAACAGACACTCTGCGAATCCCCCGATCTGGCAGGAAATGGTCCGTGTTACTGCCAAGATCATCAAGATATGGCTATCACAATGGAGCAAATCAGGTTTCAAAGCAAGAGATGGAATGGTTCTAAATACTCCATTTTCAAGGAACCATATATCAATGTTGGATGTGACGAAGGAAACTGCACCAGAAACAAACATTGAATTGTTGTTTCGACCGGCGAGTGAACGTTTTCTGAGAAATGCCATCAAATTCTTGGGTGTGGTTCAGAATTGTAGGGACTTGTGCCATCTGGTTCGTCGCGGTCCGACCCACAGAAGTAAAGATCTGAGGTAGTTGGTCAGAATTAGTGAGTCTGTATCATTTCCACATCCAGTCGAAGAGAAGCTTTGCCTAATTTCATTGGAATTTCTACGTGGGTCTAGGCCAATATTAGCAACCCCATCTTATCCCAGAGGGCTCCATGCCAACAGTGATCCTGAATTTCGGACTTGTGGGTCCAAAGAAACAAATCTCGCACAAATCTGTGGGGGGTCAAACATTTTCAGCGTGTGTGCTTGAGTTGATCTGGGTTTGTCCCAAAAAATTATAGTTAGTTAGTTATCATTTTTCCCATTAAGAATGACAATTTTGGAGGTATACCCAGCCCATTTTCAGACACACCCATCGCTAAATCCACATCCAGTGTGGTGACATCATTGACCAAAGTCGAGACCAGAGACTGACGTGTCATGATTTTGTGGGATCGTGACTTGATTTATATCGTAGCCATCTATGAATGGTATTGAAATGTAGCCTTTGTGCTTAGTTGCATCTCCATTTTGTATCGATGTAAAGCATCAAGTTCGACGTCATCACAGAATATACTGTATGAGGCAACCCCATCGGATCACAAAAAGTTCTCAAACAGCCAAGTTCTCAGTGTATGGCCACATAATCCACCTATCACCTGAGTCCAACAAAAAACATCCCGGCGCCGCTCGCATCGATGACTGATGGGAAGCCCGGCACTTCCAACAGTTCAGGTTTTCCCGCTGCCAGTTCGAAGGCCTTGCCGGGAAGTGCGATTCGATTAGATGCCATGGTGGCCATGGAGCTAAGCCAATCCAAAGAGCCACCAAACGATGTATGAAAAGTCTGGGTTTAGAGCCACCAATACATATTCCAAAGGTGTTTATAAAGGATGTACTGTACCATAACGTGAGTCTGAGTCACTTTCACCATTTTTTGTTGTAAACACTCGCTTGAGACAAAATCACACAGGATGACTGTATATCTTCACAGTATATCACCATTTCTAGCGAATTGATTAGAGAACATGAAAGTCATGAAAGTCCTAAACTATACATTTATTTATATAATGTTGTTTAACATATAAATAAAAAACCATGTTAAAACTACATGACTATATATTATATTATATTATGTTATATTATATTATATTACATTACATTACATTACATTACATTATATTATATTATATTATATATATAGGTGGCAATGTTATTCAATTATCTCTGACTCTTGCCATCTCTGGTTTTCATCTGTCCATATTGTCGGAAGTTTGACTTCTAAACTTCCTTCGATTATAGTCCCATTAACAATCCCAGTAAATCTCCTTATAATCTCATTCTCATTCCATTCAATCCCATTAAACCGTTATAGTTATAATCTCATGATAATCCAATTATATTCTCCAGTAAATTAACGTAGACCCTGCCAGATAGGGCTTGTAAGATTAGTTTCCACTAAAAAATAGGTGTTCAGTGTCGAACTCTTCTTTTACCAGAGGATAAGCCCACTAAATCCCCGTAAATCCCAGTAAATCCCATTAAATCCCATTAAACTATGACTATAATCCCATTCAAATCCCATGAAATCACCATTTTCGCCAGGTCCGGCCAGGTCCAGGGCACCGTTTCACCACCAGCTCCCAGGGCGTCGGGGTCCCCCCGAGCCAGCAACAACTGCGCAAGCAGCGAGGCGTCGCCTGGAGGAAAAGGGAGATTTTTCATGGACTTTTTCTTGGGAATAAATGGGTTTGTCTGAAAATAGGGTTAATCTTCCCAATGAAATAGCCATTTAAAAACGGGATAATGATCAGCAAAACCATTGGGTAAAAAGGGGTTTTCTCTATTTTCAGACACACCCAAATGCTGGTATGATTTATAATAAGGGGATGGACATATCATGGAATTTCATGGAATATTCTTGGATATACCATTTGCTATCGCATCAAACTTGGGGCTAGCTGGCCAATCCCCGAACCAAATGGAGTTCTTAAGTTTTAGTTTTAATAGAACAATCCTCAACATTTGCTCGCTCCGCAGGCTTCTCTTGGCAGAAGAGGCTTTCATAAAGCTTGACACTTCGATTGTCAACGGGATGCGAGACTCAGGAATCTGCCATGATGCGCAGAGAAACGAGCAGAGTATAACCCGAGCAGGCCCTAGCATCCAGAACGAAGTTCATCTTCAGCTATTGCTACCACTGCTGCGACTTGCATCTGCCACATGTTGAAACGATCTGTAGCTACATTAAGAGCGTTTGAAACAGTGGATGATTTCATCAATAATTTCAGGCACCTTTTTTGTCTCAACATGGGAGGATGGTTTCATGTCCTGTTCCATCTTCCCCAGAATACTAAACACAGCCTAACTTGTCACATATATATATACATGCCGAATTAAACCAGGGTTTCTGGGGGATATTTAGCAGTACGGGGATGGGATTAAGTATATGGCATTCTGGGATATAGTTGGATTTTCTGTGATATGTCTATACACATAATACATGCCTTGGAGCAAATTCTTGTTTATCCTATGTCCCAGTAGCACTGTGATACCGTCTACATAATCATGGAATATATTGGATAATATGGGATTACATAATGGTGTATCAAGAGATATGGGGGGGGGGATCCGGGGGATCGTTTCTACAAAAAAAACCATCGTCAACCACTGCTTCCTGTCATCCATGTTTGACATTGGTTGAATGAAAAAATGGACAATCATAACCACTGGATATTTCTACTGTTTCTTGGTAGTGAACTATATCCAGGATATACGCAGATATACCCTCCGGCAATCAAACATGGGGTTTATTGTCCGTCCCTATTCGGGATGATTACCACGTATTGTACTTGTTATACTTGTTGTACTTATCATACGTTTTATACTGAATATGTTTATTATTACTACTATACATTAGTGTACTTATTATACTTACGCATCATATTGTTAATATATATCCTTTTTGGGTTTACCACATGATTGCTGTTTCAATCCCTAGCGCCCGGCCGGTGGTGAAGGCCTTGTCGAACTGCCAAGTGCACCGGTGAATCTCCGATGAGAGGATCTCCTGTGTCATCATGTTCAAACACGAAGGTTTAAAGTTTTAATGTTGTATCAATAACAACACCTAGAACTATAATTATATAATAGATTAAAAATAACATTCGAAAGGTTGTATTCATGTTGTATGAATATTTATACACAGATAAACCATAATCAAAATTGTTCATGATAGTAAACAATTATTTACCCCATAATTAAGACTATCAAAAGGCACATGTGTCAGTAATAACACCATACATTTATCGCAATGATATGATTAGGAATCATAACAATATAGATATCATAATTTAATATAATTTTGTGATGATCTGTAGTAATAATGCTAGTAACAATTTGACAATAATATAATGCTAGCCTCTGGAAATCAAACCGGGGTAGTTCTGGAAAATCCTCCATGTAGTTCTGGAAAATAGCCGTCAAATTTCAGGGATTTCCAAGCCATGTTTGATGACCGCCGGGTGATTCATTGGGATCCAATAGCCCGCCTTGGCGAAAGAGCAAGCGGAGTTTGCGAGCATTGCGGAGCACCTCGTGGGGAAACACACGAACACCGGTGCCAGTAGTGGTGCCAAACGGAATGGCCAAGTTGCTTGAAATAAGTCAACTTGGAGTGGTAGATACATGATGATACATGTAGATACATCGAAGTAAAATGATGGCAGCTATAAAACCATTTATCAGCGGGCATCAGTAGAGTAGATGAATGGTTTAATATATAATGATATAATGAATATATACCCTCTGGTTATGTCAAAATAGCTATTGAAGCCATGGCCCATAGAAAGTTCGTTGATTTACCGAACTTAAAGATGGTGATTTTCCAGTTCGCTAACGTTTACCGGAGGGTAATGATATATCCATATTGATTGCACCCAAATCCCGGCGCCTGTTGTGCTCCGGATCCTGCTTGCCCATCTGCTTCCAGCAACTCTGCACCTGTTAAACACGATCCGCTCAGAACTTCAAGCCACAGCAGCTCAAAAACTCAATGGTAAACCCAATGGTGGTACAAAAATGTAAAGAAACACGTGGAAAATGCTGGTTCCAAGCACTAAAACTGCTTTTAGATGCTTTTAGATGCTTTTAGATGCTTTTAGATGCTTTTAAGTGGTTTTAAGTGATTTCAACTCAGAAACAGTATGAGTTAGTGGGGTGCATCATCCCAGTCTTCGAAAAAAAAAACAACGTCTGACAGCACCGATCATTCTGGTGAAGCCAGCGGACTGATGTCGACATCATCACCATCCCTGGCTCTACCAAAATTTAGGATGGTTTTTCCATTGGTTTTCCATATGTGAAGTAATTTCACTTGGAATGGCCATCATAAAAAATAATCACATAACTATCACGGTTTACATATATCAATACCACATGTCCAGAGATGTTTCTTCTTAAACTTACCTTAAACATTGGGCTGAAAAAGGCGCGCCTGCGCGAAGGATTTCTGCGCCAGTTGCTTTCTGTTCATCGTTCCAGCGACCTCGAAATGATCTTCCAGAGTTCCAAAGCATCACTGGTTGGTGGTGCAATAACCATCTTGAAACATATGAGTTCGTCAATGGGGTTGGGATTACATCCGGTGGTATACCTACCCCTCTGGAAACATATGAAAGTCAGTTGGGAAGGATGACATCCCATATATGAAATGGAAAATAAAATTCATGTTCCAAACCACCAACGAGATCATGATTCACGAGGTACACGTTAAAGCTTGCTGATGTCAGTGGTGACCGTGGCAGAAATTTTTATAGGTCCCACAGAGTTCCACCCTGAAATTCTATGGCTTCTGAAAAAAAAATGCTACCCTTCATCCACGGTATAGTTATAACATCAATGGGAATAGGCCTTATATATGGTAGGTACCTCCAATTTAGGTTCCTGAGTCATGGCCATTGATAACAGGTTTTTTCACTTTCCCAATTTTTTAAGACCGCCATTTGGGGTGACCCCATTGGCCCATTTGCAGACACACCCGTATTTAAAGGAAACTCCAGAATATAAAATACTCCTCCATCAAAGTGGCTTAAGATTTCAGCACCGTCTACCAGGAAGGGCTGGCTAGGACTAGGGATTATGTTCCATCTGAATGATCCGAATGGATAAAAACCATTAATCATTGATGGGTGATTAATGGTAGCGTAATGATCATTAATGAATGGTAGATTAATGATCCATTAATGAGTAATGGTTATTATCTCCCCCTTTCACCACCCATTAATCATCATTAATCTACCATTCATCTGTGGGTTAGCCAATATTTGTTGGTTGAGTGACATTGGTTTTGCCACTATGTTTCTAGGCTCATAGATAGACATGGTCCAAAATCAACGATTTTCGATATCATGAGGATGAACATCAGAATTACCAAACATCTTGATGTTAACTACAGGCTAGCAGGGTTTTGATCTGAGATATGGCTAAACAACATCGTGGTAGGTGATATACTCATCGCTGCTGGAGTAAATACATGCATCTTTACCACATCATAAATGGATGTTCATTTGCAATGGCTCTTTCAATGAGTTTCAATGACGTGCATAGCGCAGTTTCTGGTTGGTGGTTTTACCCATCTTGAAAAATATTAGTCAATGGGAAGGATGACATCCCATATATTGAAAATACAATTCATGTTCCAAACCACCAACCAGCCATGACTCCTGGCTAAATCCTCATGTTGGTTAATATGCCCTTCAAATGATGGTCTCTATATGGGAAAATCGCGGTGCCTGATGAAATTCACAGCCTGTTGCCGGGGAAAAACCTTGGGCAGGCGAAATCCTGTGGTTTTCATTGTGAGTTCCTAAGTTTTGAGCCATTATCATGTGCGATGGTTTAGTCCCTACCAGTGCCTACCCTATATTTGATCATTTGAATTACATCTTCTCTCGGTTGACACCAAGTTTTCTGGTAAAATCATCTAAAATCAACTCATTTTGCATCACTGGTTGGCGGTTTTAACCATCTTGAAAACTATGAAAGTCAGTTGGGAGTATTCTTCCCAATATATGGAAAGTCATAAAATTCCATGGTTCCAAACCATCAACCAGTGCATCATTTTGCCTGGTCTTCACCTGTTTTCGCCCGTGTTTCACCGGTGTTTCCTCCACCCTTTGGGACAACGAAAAATCGCCGTTTTCGCCGCGGCACTCAGCGGCGTTTGCTCCAAGACCTGCTCCACGATGCGGCGCTGGCGGCGTAAGAACTCGGGGCGCCACTGGAGCCCCCAGACCTGGTGCTCCAGTGGGGCGAACGTGTGGGAACCAAAAATGTGAAGAATATGGGAAGAATATGGGAAGAATCTGGTTTTTGGATGGATATAATATGGGTATATGGATGGATATTGTGAATGGGAAGAATGGGGAATCATCATGGGTTCCCACATGATGATAACATATGGGTATTCCTATAGATATGATCAAATCGGCAAACTGGGGCCGAACAAAGACCCTGGACCCTGGGGGTTGGAAGATTCACTTCAAAAAAAGTGGTGCTTCCAAGGGTCGAACTGTTAATTTGAACAGTCGGATTTTATCGTCAGATTGTGGGAAAATCCCATGCTGATGCCTGAAATCTGGCACTTTTTGGTAGTGAATTTTCAGTGGTCCACCAGCGTGCACTGCACTGCACCTGTTGCAAAGATGGCCGTTCCAAATGGACCTGCCAGGGAAAAAAAGATCGCCAAGTCCAAAGAGTCCAAAGAGATACCCGGCCTGGTGATTTAACAGTTTGCGAACTTGAAGCCATGGCCCAGTCGAAATAGTTGATTTTCCCATGAACAATGGTGGATCTTTCCATAGTTATGTGGCAACGTTTACCAGGTCGGGTATTTCACATTGTGATGGGTCGAAAGTCAAGCCCGCCCCAGGGGCCCTGGATTTTAGTCTCCAAGTCCAATCGGGGACTTTCTTTTTGGACCGGCATACCCAACTAATCTTCAGCATAAACAAACCATTCAGCTATCCTCTGGTTATGTTAACATAGCTATTGAAAATGACCATTTATAGTGGATTTTCCCATTGAAAATTGTGATTTTCCATAGTTATGTTAGTTTACCAGAGGCTATCCTATACTGCCCTAAATCTCAACTGATGCAAACACCCAAACAATACACAAATAATGATGCATGCTCTTTGGACAGCCGCTACATGTCGGGTTTGTTTCACTTGGAAGGCTTGGTGGTTCCATGCAAACGTCTCAGAATGAACAAATGTGTCGCAACCCAACTTCATAATGAGTTGAGACCATCCGCTGAAAAGTCTGAACATATCACAACGCAAATACACAGTGAGTCAGGAGCTCAAAATAGATCTATCTATATATATATAAGCATATATAAACTGACTACCAAAAAGTTTAGAGAGCAGGACGCTGTGGGAGTGCACTTATTTATTTATTTATTTATTTTCCGAACTGTAATCACATTAAAGGTTAAGCTACAAATGAAGCTGTGTTCATGTCCACTAGAGAGCATGTATTGCTTGAAGAAGTGCCCAGGTGTTCACTCTACCTTAGATAAATGCTACTACAGTGTCCCTTCAACAAAACACAATTTCTGCATATTTAGATGACTTCAACATCATTACAACATCACCATACCTGCCAACAAATGCAGTATTCAAAACAAACATACCCTTCTGAATAAGAGTAATCTTCCTTTGGGGCAATGCAGTGTGTTTTTGCAGGGACAATATCCAAACAAAATATGAAGTATTCCTTGAACAGTGGCATCATGCCCTTTGAAGGAGTGCAGTGTGCATTTCCAGATGTCTAACCCTCCTTTCAAAGGAGCAGTACCCCTTTCTGAAAAGTCAATATTTCTGCATAATATATGCAGTATTATTGATATAGAGCATCCCTTTCAAAAGTGCAATATGCTTGAAACTGTGAGCAGTACTAAAGAATGCTCTTTCGCTTCTTACCACGACACCCCCCCTTCAAGGGTGCAATCCTGTTTTTTTTTTTTGTTTTTGTTTTTTGGTGTTTTAATTTTTTGGATTTTGGTTTTGTTTAGCCATTCCAGAAAAACCAAGCAGAATTGTCAATGGCTGCAAAGCAGTGAGAGAACCATCGCACATGTGCAGTGTCAGTGGTTGCAGAATGCAGTGAAAAACCGCACTCCCAGGGTGTCCCCTTCTGAAAGTTAAATAGTCCCCTTGCCATCGCACATTGTGCTGGGGATTCTTTTGCAGGACTGGAAGGCCGAAGCTTCTCATCTAAATGCGCTCTGAGAAGTGCTGCCAATTCCATCTTTGCCTGGTTGGTGGTTTCAACCCCTCTGAAACATATTAGTCAGTTGGGATAATTCTTCCCAACATATGGAAAGTCATAAAATTCCATGGTTCCAGTCACCACCAACCAGTTGCATGTTGCAACATGTCGCGGCGCGCACGACTTGAAAAAGACTGAAAGACCTGGTTTCTGTTCGCTGGGCTGCCATTTTCACCAACTGATTGACTCTTTGAGTAGGACATGGCTTCGAGATACCACAGTCAGGAACATGTTTTTCTGATCCAAAAGGTGAAGCATGTTCCGGTCTTTGGTCGACCAACAGACATATCAACAATCACAATCTCTTTGCATGCCTACTGACGACCTAATTTGTAATGGTCAACATGTTTCCATGGTTGTATACTCATGGACAGAAGTATTCTCCGAGTCGCAAGTCTTGCTACTTCATTGTTTATGCTTCTTACTTGGAATTAGCTAGCAAACATGATCAAAAGTCCGCAACTTGTTTTCTTTCCATCTATGACACTGGGACAAACCAGACTTTGTAACCAGCTATCCCCAGTGCTTTGCGTGATATCATCACCATGTTTTTCGCGGGATTAGACCTCAGTTGTCCTCAGTTTCTATTGGTCAAATCCCATATCTTACCGAATCTGTTTGAATGTGCATCCCACTTAGCAAGTGATTCACAAAGTAACCCGTATGCAACCCTTTGATCCAACTGTGGATAATTCAATTTCTAGATGATTTACCTATCATATCCATGGTCATTTTCAGTGGCAATTAGCATAATTAGCAAAGAGAAAATCGCCATGTCTGCCGATTTTTACGCTTAAATCATCATTTCTTTCCATTTTATATACACTAATTACCCTATAAATCGATATAAATCGATACATCAAACTCGGAGGACCGCGCTGCTGGACCGATCCTATGCAAAAAATGGCCTCGATGTGCTTTGCAGTGATGGACCGCGCGTCCACATCTGCGTTGGCTTTCAACAGTTCCGACAGCACCTGCCGGGACGGTTGAATAAACGCAGGGAATGGTATGGAATGGTCATGACAATTAGTTAATGGGATAGACATGGGATGATTAACCATCATTAACCACTATTAACCACTATTAACCAAACAAACACAAAATGCATTCTTATCAATGGCCATGACTCAGGAACCGATTGATTGGAGGTACCGATTCCATATATAAGGCCTACTTTTTAGGCCTTAGTTTCAGGGAATATCCCCACAAAATATGGCCTGGAATATGGTACAGTACCTCCATTTTAGGATCCTGGAATTCCCATTGATCTTAAATTGCCAGTGTCATCGCCGGTATCCACCATTTTTCCAACAAACCCGCAACCATTGTGGCAGGATTGGGCCTTCGTCCGGATGTATACCGTCGTTCCATGCGTCCTCTGTTTTTTACTCGGTCTCGTATCCGTATCCAATTCTCATTTCCCATAGTTCCTTCACGTTTTTGTGAGCCAGTTTGCATTGAAAGCTTGGTCATAAGTTCCGTTTACCTAGAATGATCGGTTGCAGACAAGAGATGACTTGTTGTCCACGGGAAACTTCTGGAAAGTTGCAGCCTGGCTCAAGGTGTGCCATGGGATAGTTACCCCAATCCTTACCATCATTTCTAGTTATATCTGGTTGGTGGTTTGAATCCCTCTGAAAAATATGAAAGTCAGTTGGGATGATGAAATTCCCAATATATGGAAAAAAAGTTCCAAACCACCAACCAGATATAATTATACTATAGTTGATGCAAAAAAAAAACAAGCATGTGCCTCTTGATGTTTGTTCAGCACTGCTTGATGTAAGGGTCGCTGTCCGTGGACATCTGGAGCATTCACCTGCAGTGTCACCGGTGAGACTTCTGTGCTTCCGAAACACAGGGGATAATCATGCTTCAATTGGTGGTGAACATATTGAAAACAATCATCATCATCATCATCATCACCATCATCATCAAATAAATGAATAGATAAATAAATAAACCAATCAATCAATCAATCAATCAAGCAATCAATCATCCTCATCATCCTCATCCATAATCTACAGATTAAAATAGACAGACTTAATATGACTCAATGATATTTTCATGAGAGTTGCCATCTTATTTCAGGCTACCCCATCATCCTCACCATGCCTGTACCGTACAAGCTAACCAGGGTGATGGGCCTCAATCCTGAAACTTCAAGGGTTTTACCCTATGATTTATGATCCAACCGGGTATCCAATTGTATTATGGTATATGAAAATCTATATTATGGTATATTATGCATGTCATGGGAAAAAACATCATGCATAATATATATATATACAATAATATACAATTGTGGCCAATTGTGGGACCTGGCTTCCGCTTGCATCCCAGCGTCATCTGCCAGTGCTCGCAACAGCGCTCGCGCCGTCTGCTTGGTGGATGCAAAATGTAACGCCGTGCGTCCTCGAACTAGCCACGGGCAGGGCCACCAAAAACGGTTGGAATCTGTTAGAGTAGTGGAATGATCCTTAACAAACCAACAACATATAAACTCTGGTAAACTAACATACCTATAGAAAATCACCATTTTGAATAGGTAAATCAATTATAAATGGGGTATGTTTTCAATAGCAAACTATTGACATAACCAGAGGGTAACCAAAAATACATCTAAAACACATTTATTGCTGGACTTGAATCAACTAATTAACCCTACCCATGTCCCATGTCCCATGGCAACCCTTCAGCAGTCCTTCGGCATCCCGGGCGTCTCGTGCTGCACCACGCGCCAAGAGAATCTGCAGGCAGAGAACCCTTGGCATTTTTAGAACTTGGGAAAGGTTCATAACCATTCCTACTAGTTATAAGGCTTATGTAAACATGGATATAAGATGATATAAGTTGTAACTGTAGCTATCACCAAGTGACTATAATCAAGCATATTATAATACATTATAATCACATCACTGGTTGGTGGTGCAATAACCATCTTGAAAAATATGAGTCATATATGAAATGGACAATAAAAAATGTTTGAAACCACTAACCAGTTACAGTTTGGGAAAAGTTAGAGGACTTAGAACTAGGTAACTTATTTGGGAAAGGTTAGAGGACTTAGCGCTAGGTAACTTTGACAACTTCGTCGAGTTTGACACATCAAAACATCGCTTAAGATATTCAAAGGTGACCACTTTGTCTCTTAATGATAGCGTCCTCACAGCATAAAAACATAGCATCAGTATACTTACAGAATGTAAGTCAAATATTTTCTACATATGGTTTGCATAATTCATAACCCCACAAAAAACCCATCTATATGCCATATATCCATATATAGCTAGATTATTGAACTTTTACTATTCTATAATGCATAAACTCACAATAATATATCCATAATCCCATAATTAATCCATATATCCCTTGTTAACTTTCGTAAATAAGGTGGCGGGGTTGTATTTAAGGTCTGTCCCCGGAAATAAGGTGCATGCAGTTTGCAAAATACATCAAATCAAATGTGGTGGGATCATTGGCTGAAAAGGGTTGCGCAAGTAATTTGGAGACACGGCCCGGATTTCGTCTTATGTTTTTCACAGCCTGAACTACTAACCAGGGACCTTTGGTTCACTGGTCAAGACCTTAAAACCTAAAAAAAAACCAATAAACGGGCTGAACCAGCATATGGAGGTTTCCTAAAATATGGGTACACCCAGTCATCATCCATTTTAGATTGGGATTCTCCCTGATAAACTATAAACCATCAATTTTGGGGATCCTTATGGAAACCCCCATATCCACCCGACCATTAATCAACTTGGCAATCTGGCAGGGTCCAGTGTGCTTTCCCGACGTGACAAAGTGCAGGACTAGGAGGAAACCATGTCAGACCTACCCGTTTCTAAAAGCGCACTGTTGCAAACATGCTCTTCCAAAATGACCTTTCTTTAGCCAAATGGCTTGCGCGCAAAATGTGTTCAAACACTGGCAGAACATATATTATATAGTAAAAAACACATATAAAAAACAACAAGAACAAACAAAAAACAAATAAACAACAATAGTAAACAACATGATTTAAACACACATAATAACAAAACTAATAAGAATACCAAGTAAATAATATCACACTAATGAAAAAAGGAAATCATAATGATAATAATAATAATGATAAAACAATAGCAAAAATGTTAAAAATGAAAAACATATAATAACAAATATAGAAGTAAAAACACTTTCAGATTGATGGAATCAATGCTTTTTGGGCCACAGTCCACATGCAAAGTGGCGCCTGCGGCGGGCCTTTTTCTAAAGAGTCATAGAAAATAGTGTTTGTGAGCAGCCGGCAAGGCTTTTGTCTGCAAACAAATAGAAATAATAAATACATTGAAGCATCATACGTTTAAAAACCAAAGACCAAGAAAAATAACTAACATGAACACAATTAAACACTATATTTTCAAACAAAAACGATAAGAATTGAAGAATTGACGAATGTAGATTATTTCTCGAATGGCTGTTTGCCAGCAGCTGACCATGGTCATGCCCAACACCAACAGCTGCTGTGGAGAAAGCCCAGTGAGCTGTTGTAAGATGTTGTAAGTATTTGTTTTGGATGATTTCTTTAGGTGCCTGCATTCGGTTCTTATTCCTGTTGTCTTCTGCGCATACTTTATTTTGGCCTACGCTGTGAAAATCTACTAGTTTTGTCACAGTTACGCCAGTTACGCGGTTCAATACAATTTCTGGTTGGTGGTTGACCCACCCCTCTGAAAATGATGGAGTTCGTCAGTTGGGATGATGAAATTCCCAATATATGGAAAAATCATCCATTCATGTTCCAGTCACCACCAACCAGTTATGCTTTGGACGCCGAAAAAATGGGATCTCCTGATTTCAACCATCACCCGACCATGGTATTCCAAGGTCGTCCCCTCCCGTATTTGCTCAAAACCAACAGTCAAACTGGATTTCAATCCAAAACTCCTGCTTTGCAGATACAGTAATTATCATTAGTTATCCTGACATCCCCGGAGGGTCAGGACCCATTTTTTGTGGATAACAAAATCCGATAACATCCCATTAAAATCCCATAAATTTCCCTTAAAATCCCATTAAAATCCCATACATTTCCCTTAAAATCCCAATAAAATCCAACTAAAATCCCATTAAACTCCCATAACATCCCAGTAAAATCCCATAAAATCCCATTAACATCCCATAAAATCCCAGTAAAATCTCAAACAAATCAATTAACATCCCATAATTTTCCCTTAAAATCCCATTAAACTCCCATAAAATCCTATGAAATCGGCTTAAAATCCCGTCAAAATACCATAAAATCCATTAGAATACCATAAAAAACCAAGTAAAATCCCATAAAATCCAATTAAAATCCCCTAAATTCCTAGTAAAATCTCATTTCCCATAGAAACGTGACCGCAGCGCCTGCACCCCCTCGGCATCTCCGATCCGCGCGGCGTTCAGCAACGAGGCCACCGAGCGGCGTTCCGCATTGCCCGAGGCGCCGCTGCCCATGGCGGGAAGCAAATCATGGGGGCAAAACCGTCAAGGGGATATATGGTTAACTATCTATCTATCTATCTATCTGTCTATCTATCTATCTATCTCTCTCTCTCTATATATATATATATATCTATGGTTATAAATTATATGCCATAAATGTATAATATGCCCTAATATTATATACATAGTTAGCCATATATATATAATATATGGTTAACTATATCTATGGTTACAGTATAAGTTATAACTATGGTTATATGTATATATATATGGTTACAACTACGGTTATGATATGATATATAAGCTCAACCATGTATATATATATGGTTCCGTACACTACACCCAGCTGCTAGAGGCTGATTATGGTTGATCTATGATTAACTATCTCTATATATATAGATATGTATAATCCCATAGAAAAAAAACAGTTATAATCACTTTTTTCATTGGCATTTCCGGCCATAATATGCCATAACTGTATAATATGCCATAATATGAGATGTATATATATGGTTCCATACACTAAGAGGCTGATTATGGTTGATTTATGGTTGACCACACACATATATATATAATGATTATTGGGATATATGTTTGGGATTATGGGATAGTATTGGATGTATATATATATGTATATATATACACAATGCGGGGCCCCCGTTCGATAGTCAAGTTGGTTTATAACTACAATAACTAGGATTTATGGTAGTTATACAACCATAGTGGTTTAGGGTTTATGGTATATATATAAGATATATATATGTATATATATGATATATATGATATATATGATATATATGATATATATAAATATGATATATATATCTATAAATATGATATATATATATATATATGATATATATATATATATTATATATGATATATGTATATATATATATGATATATGTATATATATATATATATATATATATATTAGCCATATATAATACCATGAATCATATAAGTGGTAATCATTTTTGAGTGGATAATACCATTGGTCAATTACCAAGTAATTAACTGATATATGGGAAAATTATAATGAATCAATAACTGTATCTATAAACCATTGCCATAATCTTGAACAGCCCATTTACAGACACACCTATATCCCATCATATGCCAGTGTCTGTGGATTATCTCCTTATCAATGGTTCTGGGAAAATTGCAATATTTCACTAACCTGAATTAAGGCCATTTGGGGATGATTTCCCTGATTAACAATGATTCCAGTAAGGGAGAACAGTGAGGTCGTTATAATTTACTCATATATATATATATGCTCAAGCGCCCTGGGGAATTGGGAAAAAGAAACCAACCCATCTAGAAACAGAATAAACACTATATATGATTAAGCATGTATATACATATATATGGTTATAACTATGGTTATAACTACCATAAATCCTACTTATTGTTAGCCATATAGTTAGCCATACTATATATATATCATATGTATATCTATATATGATATGATATATAAGCTCAACCATATATATATATATATCATATATATATATATATATATCATATATATATATATATTATATATATATAT
>Ga0126342_10000677_pt1 | contig 40224 bp, 35 predicted proteins | sample Cyp1metagenome_FD_92528 | JGI IMG/M metagenome (GOLD analysis project Ga0126342, IMG submission 92528) | Coral microbial communities from Lord Howe Island, Old Settlement Bay, Australia - Cyphastrea 1 metagenome | ecosystem: Host-associated > Invertebrates > Cnidaria > Coral ...
CTCAAGCACCTTCCGGTCCATCAGTGGATTCGCTCTGCCATCCCTGATTCACAACAACCAACCTCTCCTATAGGTTTCCTATTTTTGAAACTTCCGCCACCGCCTTGTGCGGTACTACTGGTACCTTTGGTCTCCGAATTGTTTAATCAGGGCCATGCATGATTCCACGTGAGAATGATCGAGAACCTCATGACATGACAAACTGACAAACATAACAAGATATGACAAGGCATGCGGCCGACATACTGTACAGTGTGACCCCAGGCAAGTGGTGATGCTGGAGGTGGGGTTCGCTTTTCAAACCTGCTTTCAGCTGTGGCTGGGGAACAATACTGGGGTAAAAAGGGATGAAACGGGGCATGTCTCAATCCATGTCTCTTCGTGTATGTCGTATTGTGTCTTGCTGTGTCCCAGTTTTATCTATTCTAATACTTGCATATACTTGAAACATCTTGTAAAACTATACGCAAATGCTCACCAACAATTCCCAACGGTGCCAGGCAGATTTCATGTGGGTTGCTGACCGCTTCTTTGAGGCTCAGGGGAACAGATTGGGTGCTTGTGATATGCAAAAGGGAACAGCCACGGCGAAACTCCTTTCAACATGTCTGAGCTTGACCTCCATCAGTTTTCTGAGTATTTCTGAGTTGCAAATGAGATTTCACGCAGATTTGGCGAATTCTCACATTGTTTCATTGTTTTTTCAGGTGGTTGTCAAAGCGAGTGCACGGTCCTCTGTTCGATTGAATTTCTTTCCTCAGCTCCGAGTACGTTTGCGAGTCGGACACCAAGTTTCTCATTGGAGCAAGTTGAAAAGCAGTTGCTAAGCAGTTGCTGAAGTCCTGTGTGACCATTGCATCCTTTGGAGGGCACGCTCCAAGACCCGCCAAGGATCTTGTGTTCGGACCTGTGCCGATAGCAGTTGCCATGGAGGCAGCGCCACAGGCCAACACTTGCACACCGAATTGAGCCCCCATGCTGGTGTCAACAGGCTGTTGTCGTTCGTCAGCGCAAGTAATAATCAGACAACGTCACAACATTTGCCAATTTTGATTTGATTTAAATCTGTGCCGATGTACTCTAATTATATCTTATTATCATCTCTTATTATTTGTTTTTCGCTGTCGAGTCCACGCGTTGTGCAGGGATATCCCTATGTTGGTCTGGTCGCGCTGACCTTTCTGACTGAACCTGCAGTGGACTTCTCCATCACACCTGACGGTATTCTCGGAGGTGCAGTGTCGGTTGCACGGCAGCATTTGCACGGCCCCCAAGGTTTACTTGAAAACAGTTTTCAATAGCTTCCAATATGCCAATAGTGTGGATTATTGCGGAAATGTAGCTTCGTTTTCTCCACAATGGGACCCAGTCCTTCCATTTTGCTTCCGTTTCGATTTCTGTTGGAGGTGTGGGGATGCTATTTGGTTTCTCGAAAAAGAGGCTTACAACATCTTACAGCAAGACCTTATTTTTTCTTGTTTCTTTCTACTACACATGTATTCAGTTGTGTACCTCTTCCGGGTTCAGCACAGAGGCCTTGCCGCTATTGCGCGAAGCCTTGACTGCTGGCTTGGTGTCATCTTTACCAAACTTGGACAACGATGACTATCAGGCGAGGAACATGGGAATACAAGGAATACAAGGAATACATGGGACCCATCTCTTGACATTCAGCCACTGAATTCGGCGAGGCACGCTTAAGCTACTTTCTCAGTTTCTCTTCTGTAGGTATTGGTTTACGACCTTGGCGAGTACCTGGCACCAGGACTATTCCCTGTGCCTTCTCCTGTCACCTGGCATGAAATGGCATCGGAAAATATCGGAAATCACCTCAGAAAACTGCACGATATTGGCCGATATTGCCTGCTGCATCAGCACCTCATCGGATTTGACCTTTGCGATTGGGTTAAATGAGGTGGATCCAGCTGCCGTGGACAGTGCAGGGCGCCCCCAGCCACTAGGTTGCAAGCAAGATTGGTGGCAAGTGCATTTTGATGAATGTATTCTGAGATTCAGAATCTATATTAAAACAATGAACAGCGTAATATGCATCGACACATATCAACCTACACAGCGTAATCTGTTTGGGTATGACATAAGACTAGACTGTGGTCATCTTTCCAATGCACACCAGAGCATTGCTTAGGCGACCTTCCTTTCGGTGGCCTTTTAAACTGCCCTTCTGGCACAGGCGGCGTTTTGGTATCTTTTAGATTGTCTTAGTATGTCAAGTGATTCAAGTGGTTTGTGATGGCTTCGCGTGGCTTCGTCATGATTTGATTTCCGTGTTTGTACAATGTTTGTGCGACTCTGCGACACAACCCTGCAGGAATGCCACCAAGGCTATGGACATCCAAAAGTGAGCGGCTGAGCGAAGGCAGCTTAAGGACCTCAGGATTTCGAGGCTGAAGGAAGCGAAGGAAGCGAAGGAAGCGAAATGGGAACATGTTTTTAATGTTTTCTGGAGCTGATGCAGAGCAGCGTTGCGAGATTCAGTGCTTGCAAAGCAAGCGTCAAAAAAACGGTGCTAGTTTATTTTGGCTCCCTGGTGCAAATGCTTGCACGCAGTGACTTCAAAAAGAGCGGACCGCAATTTTGCATATGTATTTTCTATTGTACTGTAGGCAAATGTGCGCATATATTATATATTTGCCGCAGTGGGATGGAGACTTGAGAGATCCTGCGAAGGGAAGGCTATACTTACTGTCACCCTTCTCCAATGAGCTTCCGTGCAGGTCAGTGAGAAGCATAAGAAGCTGGGAAACCCGGTGACGGAGACAGCGGTGACGGAGACAGCGGTGACGGTGTGCGCCAGAAAGCAAACAGAGACGCAAGAGAGAGGGAGAGAGAGAGAGAGAAGATCTTGCCATGCTTCTCTTGCGAGGGCTGCAGAATCTCAAACGTCCAATATGGATCAATATGGGGGATATAGAGTCAACAGGATGTGACACCAGTGGCATCTCCAGATCTTTGGTGAGGTCACGACGAAGGCACCACAAAAACAACGATGGCCACGAAAAGGCCTTGCTTGCTCTGAGCTTGAGCTTGTACATTGTACACTCTGCCTCGCATCTGAAGTGCAAGACACGCCCAAAGATGCATCAACATGTGCAGGTGTGATCACGAATTGGTGGCGGCATCCCTTCTTTTCATACTCGATAACATTTTTTCTCCAAACAACACTGCTATTCGCATCCATTCCTCTAAGATTCGATCCTACTGGCCCTGTGCCACTAGCCACAGACACTTGAATATCTTGAATGTTTCCTCACCCATTTGCTACTTGGAGTATAATATGGGCATAGCTTGTACTTGTGCTCGCAATAACCTTGGTTTTGCAGAGAGACATAGCAATTGCTTTGCTCGCGCACCTTGTAGGAACGTCGCCGCCGTCGACGCAAACATAAGGATCATAAGGCTGATCCGGACCAAAATGGTAAGAGCCTGATGGCAACACAAGCGTGTTACAGCCTGTTACAGCCTGTTACAGCCTTTGACCATCTTTTTTCACCAACGGACAATTTTGTGTCGTTCGTCTTTCATGTCAATTAAGTAAGCCAACCGACAGGCTTGGCTACGTGGTTCCATGCGAATGAAGTGAGAGTTGGGGGTCTGGGGGGGGGGATAATTACTGTAGTGGCTGCTGCGAGGTGTTGCAATTCTCGCTGTACTGCTTGGGAGAGGGTGTCGCAAGACTGTTTTTGAGGACTATGTGACTATGTATCACTGGGTCAATTGGTAGGGCTTCGATTCCCCTGATATGTGCGCTGTGGAGGCCTTGCTGTCTCTTTTGAAGCGCCTGCTTGGATTTGTGCCGCGGTAGAGAGTAGGAAAAGGCACTTCAGGTCCTGCTCGGAAAGGGGTATCGGTCGCGTCGGTCGAGGTTGTTTGTGTGCTTGTTGGGTTTATCGAAGTGCCTTTTTGGGTTTGCGCAAAGGCGGTGTGAGGGTATAGCAAAAATAGAGTAGCGTAGGGTTCCAGGTGGTTCTTGCTCCTCACACACGTTGCGTTCTCCCCAGGAGAAACAAATTGCCTGTCCCCCTCTTTCTTCGCCCTGTGTCTCTGTGCTCTTATCCATCTCACCCTCCTAAATCTAAGGCTGGCTTTCATTTCCCTCCTGAGGTTTACAGAATCTGATAAGCTGTCAACTACAAATTGCGCATGTCACGCCTCCAAAAAGCGAATTGCACACATGAAAGCATCGAAGTTCGCCAGTCTGGAAGTGTCCGAGGCCCTGAAACTGGTCCGGCATCGAAAGACTCGCCCAGGCACAGTGGAAATGATGCACAGGGATGATCAGGGACATTCCGTTCCGAGCTCCTAGCTTCTCCCAATGTACTAGGTGCATCTAGGTGCTAGGTCCTACGAGGTCCTACAATGTTGCCAAATTAGCTTGTGCTATCTTGTGATGCGCTTGGTGAGGTTTCAGATTTTGAGCTGTGAGACTTTTCCAATGCACGCGGGCTGGACTTCTTGGCCTCCGCTTTCTCAGACTTTCACGAAATGGATCTTAGAATCTTCCAAACCATCAGCTCAATTCTTCAGCTCAGGGAACTCTTCCCCACGTCTGGGTGTTCGCGGGTAGTGAAATGCAACATTGGTAGGCAGCTGGCCAAGTTGCACCAAGGGAACAAATTTGACCGGTCCCGGAAAACACAAATTGCTCTTGTGCCGCTCCACAGGCCAGATCCAACTGTGGCCAATGGAGCAGAAAGAGGCCAATCATGGCCAATCATTTGAACTGAGCTGGTTTGGCAAGTAGCATCAGAAGCACAATATGCCCATTTCCTTGCGAATGGATGCATCCGCATATGGAAGCAATGTTGAGGCAGCCGAAAAGGAAGCCGACGTCGACGACGTCATGCCACAGATGCACAGAACCAAGGTGCCAACGTTGGTGGCGCGGCTTGTCAGGGTGGTTCGAATCTGAAGTTCAGAGAAAGAGTATAAGAGATGAAAAAGATGAACAGAGATGATAAAAGGAACACAGGGATCTGCCATGATCTGCCTCATTCTGCTTCCAACATTTGCAATACAAAAAAGCAATACATTAGTATCATTAGTATGTTACATTAGCATGTTACATTTGCTACATGCAACTGACATTGGAGAAATTTGGAGAACTGGAGCGCTGTCAAAAGTCGTGGGCCAGGCCATGGGTACCACACAGAGCTCGGAGCTTAGCCGAAAAGCGGGCTTTCAACATCGAAATATTCACAGAAATTACTGTATATTCACTAAGATTAGACTAAGATTATATAGACTAAGATATCTATAGGATTCTATAGGTATCTAAGATTCTGTCCTAACCACTAAGCATATCTAGGCATACTAAACACATCTAAATTCTAAACACAATTGCAAGGCAGAACATGGCAGAAAAAGACAACAGACGAACACCCCATAAAGGCCTGGCGCTGGCATCGAGCCACCAAGCAAAGGCGTGCCGACGAAACATGGCGAAACCAGTACACATCTTTGGTTTTGGGAACGTTTTAGTTTCATATGTTTTTATTGAACAGTTCTTGAAGTCTTCTCATTTGTCGAGCGTTTCATGACGTGCTCGGGAACTCAACTCCGACCAGGCAGAAGACGTCGAAGTTCAGGCGCAAGTCCAGGCTAGATCCGATTCGTCTCAGCAATGGCAGAACTAGCAGAGTCGCAGCACACCGTCATGCATTTTGCATTTTGCATTTTGCATGTTCTTCCTGGCGCTGGTCAATCTCCGCATTGTTCCTTGCTTGATCTTGCTTGACTATCTACTCCTCCTATCCCCATCAACATTCTCTGCAAAGGTGAGGTATCTTCATTGATCATCATTGGTGACAATATCAGTTATAAATCATTTCTCCGATGTCACACCCACATGCAATGCATTTGATTCGACTTGAGCCACAGGTGCGGACGTACCAGCCAACGACGAACTTCCAAGGCACCGACACAGTCTACATCGTTCTGCATCGTTCTGCTGGACAATACGAATCCAATCCTTTTGTTGTGACATGCTGTGACATTTCTCGCTTTCCAGCCGTTTCCAGCCTTGCACTTCTCGCTGAGTTAGGTCATGTGCAACGACGGTAAGCCCCTCCCATGGACATTTAAAGATAGTGCGAATATCTAATCATTTGGAGATGTTTTTATCTTACATGTGAGTAGGTTGGTTGGGAAGGGTCTTCATGTGATGTGAAAAGATTTGTAGGACGGCTAGTTGACTTATGCCAATTTTGGCTCAAGTCAACTAGCCAGTCCCTGTCTCCTTTTGTTATCCCATCCTCTCCCTGATCCCCTCTGCGGGGTGATGGGAGGGGGGGGGCTTCGTTGGGTTTCCAGCCCCCCCAATTCCACCTTTTTGGTTTGGTTGGGTTTGGTTGGTGTCTAAAGGTGTTCCCCCTTTGACCCTATCTATTTGAAGAGTGTAAGGGTTATCTGTGATACCCAACCTCTTGTTCAACCCATTGTTATTTCATAACAATGTTCGTTCACTGTTAACATATGCAGCGGTGCAGCCAGACGTGAGTAGTCCAGTGTGCGGTGAAAAGAAAGTGAAGCTATCCAGGGTCCTCCCAATCTTTTCTCTATGTTTTCTTATCTTGTCTTGAGTATATTAATATTCCTGGTATTCATTGCAGATGTCGCTTCGTGTTGGTTGAACTTGCTTGTGTGTTCAATGTTGTTTGCATCTGTTTGCGTGTGTTTCCAATTGTTAACATGTGTCTACAGTATTCTACTATTCTACAGTATTCTACAGTATTCTACAGTATTCTACAGTATTCTACAGTATTCTACAGTATTCTACAGTATTCTACAGTATTCTACAGTATTCTACAGTATTCTACAGTATTCTACAGTATTCTACAGTGTACACTGTTCCATTGTTCCACTGTGTTTCCTTATTGTTTGGTTTTGAGTCAGTTCGTTGTGTGCCTGTAGCATTTCCTCAGGGCAACGCCTTGGAATTCAGACCGAGAAGGCGCGCATGTTGGCCAGCAACATCTATATTGGGCATACTAAATGGGTTTAAATTTGTGGACCGCACTGTGAAAAAGGCCGCAAGAATCCTTGCTTTCACATTGACATGTTTTCAATTGTTTTCACCATCTACATACCGTCAGGACGGAGGCGTGCTCCACCTGGTGCCACAGCGAAGGTCGCACAGGGTCCACAATTCTGACCTGAGAATTGTGAATGTGAAATACTGTTTGAAATATCTCGAATCTTCGGGAACATCTTCGCGAACACCTTGACACAATTTCTAAACCATCTTAAAACAGACGAAACTGGATCTCTTCATCCTGTGCTCTGCACGTTGAAATGGACTCGCAGGCGCTTCCAAGGCCAGAGCCAGAGCTGCTTGTACTCTGTCTTTAGCGTTATTTTATAATTAGCATATCTACTTAATACTTAATTATAATATCTTATAATTAGCTTGTAATGAGTAGCTTATTACTTATTATATCTTTTATTGTGATTAGTTTGTATTTAGATGTATTTGGCTTCTATTGGCTTCTAGAGCAATGGCATCCCACGGCCATCACAAAGCCAGGCCGTTCCAGAGAGATGTGCGAGATCGCGACTCTTCCCGTGGTGTTTGCGATCTGATGGGTGCTGCCCAAGATGCCATAGCCTGAGCAAACTTGCAGCAATGTCTCCAGTCTTGAGATGTCTTGAGATGTTTTGAGGTGTCTTGATCACTGTCAGCGTTTTGAATTTATGTTAACTTTTTACATTCTTCCAGATAAGTTCATAACAGCAAGAAAGCAGCCATCTACAGAAGCGAGTGGGTGCTGGCATCAGTTCAGTGCAATGGTCGGTATTGAGCGAAACTTGCACCCTTCGAGTATGAGGCAATCAAAACGGTTGAGTGGAACCGCCTTGTCTTGGCACAGGCTTGGAAAGTCAAATCAGTCAGATTAGTTTCATGAGCATTGAACAAAATCTAACAAGGACTTCGAAGTGTGCAAACCACATTTGAGGTTTGCAGCATTTTGGTCATATGACGTGATGTACCAATCTGTTATATAGGCTCTCCCTCTCCTACGTTATTACACCATATTACATATATACACCATTATACACCTACCTAATTTCTTTATATTATATGATATGTATATTATAATATATTATATGTATAGAACATCGTAGAGATGTGAATCCGGGTCCGGAGTAACAGCTTCCTCGCGAGTCGTGCTTACCCAAATCTTATGTAACACGCGAGGAGCAGGCGATGGAGCGAGACAAAAGCGATGGTCCGCGACAGAAGCCCTTGCCTTTGCTTTGTGCTTGAGAAATGCTTCAAGAATGCGTTGTTTATTGAAATTTGTATTCTTTTCGTGAAGTCTTCTGCAAAGCGAATGTTTCGCCGCAATATGTCACACACACACAATCTATGTCTATATGACTAATTATGACTATACATACTATACCATGTAAATAATGGTAGTACATGTATCATGTACACATTATAGAGTCAGGTTTGTGCTGAGACGCGGCAATGTTTCAAACAGACGCTGTAGCCATTCAACGAGGCTCAGAAGACCAGCTTCCGCATCACCGCTGAAAAGGAAAATTCCTTTGTCAAGGAGAACTGAAGGTTGGAACCCTGGCCCTAGTTTTCATCAGCTTTCACATCTATTTTTGGAATTTTGTGCAGCGCTCTTCTCATCTCTTGTCCCATTTGATCTCTCTTCAATCTCTCTTCATTATTTATGAACTTTGCTGCTGGTGCTTTGCGGTTCCTACATTTTGCACAATCTATCCTTGCCGTTCTCTTCCCAAAGTTGTACTTGAATACTTCTGAAGACATTCTTCATATCTTCAGGTCACAAACAATACGAACACAATACAAAAACGACACGAAAACAATACAAACAATGACGAGCACGGATGTAACACGAATGTATTGATTCCATTGATGTTTCACCAGTTTGTGCCTTGAGGCCGCGATGTGAGGCTTGTCAGCCGTGAACCTGCTCGAAGACATCGAAGCAGGAGCAGGTCGGTCGACTACCTACATCAAGCAGACAGGTCTGACATTGGAACAAACACGTCTACGTAATACGGCTGAACTTGAGCACATTTGCGCGCTTGTTCAAATACTGTCCTCTGAAAGTCTCCAACTTGACCAGGCACCACAGTCGGGGTCGTAGGAGGCCAACTGGAGTGAAATCTTTGGTTGCAACTGGAGTGCAACATGTTGCAACACATCTCACATCTCAACAAACGGCATGCCAAATGGGCCGGTGTTTCTGAATGGTTTTAGCATTCAGCGCAAAGTAGACTTGGGCAGGTAGACTGCGCAGTCAGGATGGTCAAAGACTCAGCTCGGATCACTAAGAGCAATCTGCATTGATTTGCAGCACAAAGATGGCGAATGGTTACTAGTTGAATCTAGTTGATATAGTTGGCAATTGACAATAGTTCGCAAGACTGCTATTATTATGGATCTAGATTAATGTTGTAACATAGTAGATTTCATGGATGTACAACGATGGAAAACAAAGCAAATAGCAGCAGCATGCGCCAGGAGATGGACTACATCTATGTGACCGAGCTTTTAGCACCGCTATCGTGCGTTGTGTTGCAAAACAGTTTCACTGTGATCGCGTCGTTTACAGCAACAGCAACATGCAGCAGCCGTTTTTGTTTGAAACATGTTTCAATCCGTGGCATTGCCCCTGACAAAAGATTGAGATGCGCTGTGATTGTAATGCCGCTGCATCGAGTTCTCATAGCGCATAACACTGACGGTAGTGAAGCATGAGAGTCTTATGCAATTTTGTGCCCCAATGTCACTTTCAGACTTTGCAATCCAAGCCTCCCTTTTCAAATCGTTGCCATGCTTTTGCAATTGAAGTCTTCTATTGCTTTGATGTTGCGAGACAAGAGCAAACGAGTCATTTTGTTGGACAGCGATCATGGTGCGCAATGGCCTGCGGTGACTTCCATTCAGTGTTTCATCTGCACATAAGATGTGGCGGGATGCTACGGGCATGAATGCACACCCTGCGCTGAGTTGCACTGCTTTTATTTTTTTTCTCACTTTTTTTTCGTTTCAGGTATTGATTCGATCTGATGGTGACTTGGCAGCGAACAGTCGAGTGGTCCGTTCGACAGTGAAGCAATTTGCAGAAACAGCACGAAGAGACCAATGCAGGTTTCAGCGTCGCTTATGGAGTGCTTATGGAGGAGAAAGAAGGCCAAATAATCAGGTGAACTTTGGACTGAGCATAAGGCTAAGTCAGCAGCTAAAGGTGGCTAAGATGAGGACATTTTGTGCCACTGGTATTGAGTATATTGATTGGTGGAATGGACGTCAACAGTGGAAAGTGTTGAAAGCATAATTCAACCCCCATCAATCGTTTCAAAGGTGGTGGATAGTTGAACGCTTCAGAGTGATTTTTTCTTTCAGGCATGAACAAAATCAAGTGCAAACAAGAAAGAATTCGATGGAGTTTCCACAAATGTCCAATTGTTGTCGATATATTGTTAATATATTGTTAATGAGGTTTTCCGCAGCTTCATCCCCCATGAGTTCCACCAAATGAAAGGAATGAAGACTCAGGAGCCTTTCCTCCTGGGGAGCGCCTTTTCAAAGTTCTTGTTGACTACAGGTCCATTAGTTTGAGGCGTCCTTAAACGCATATCAATGCGCAACATTATTGTGTGACAAGTGCAGGACGGAGCAAAGGCATTGATCGTCATTGGACAAACAAGACAGATTTTTCTTCCCCAGCAGTAAATTGTGGTACATAAAGCATCATAAAACATCATAAAACCCTTTAAGAAATTTGCAATTCTTAATTGTTTTGTCAAGCGCCTCGTCGCATTGGGCAAATATTTCCCTGCAGACAATGGATCCGTATGGATCCGTATGTACGTAGTAAGTGTAAATGACAAACTTCTTAAAGCTTTTCCAGAACTCACGCATGCAGGCAGCATTTCTATGGCCAATAGGGATGAATTTGCAGTTATTTGCCAGTCGACATTCCAGCCCTGAAACGTTTAGAATCACTTCTGCTGAGCATTCAGGTGAAGCAGTTGCATTTGGCAGCAATGCAGATGGTCAAATTGAGGTGCAAGCACTGCAAGCAGCGAGCAGCAATTTACGTTGAATCGACAAACTTCTGAAGATTTAGTCGTTTAGAACGGTAGAGTCTCGTGGGCTTTATTCACAGGGCTTGCAGCAGAGGACTGAGCGTCCCGACAGGGCTTAGCAAGGGACTTGAGAAGTGCAATGAGCATATGATGAATTCTGAATCATTCGGACTGTAGGTCCCAAAGTTGCCTCGCGGTTTGATCTATGTTGCGGCTGAAGCAGGATGTTCCAGCCTTGGCTTAGCTGCCTTAGCTGCCTTAAGGCTCGTGGTTGAGCATGGACAAAGCTCCGCAGGCCGCCACACGATCTTACTTCGAAGCGATGGTCACGCGATTGCCTTTGGAGCAAATGAACACAATCAATGTGCAGTGCCCAAACGGTTTGCCCAAACGGTTTGAAGACGTTTGAAGATGCGAACACTGTGAACTCTCATACAACATCATACAACTCGACTTCTGCTCTGATATCTGGAATATTCTGGAATTATATAGAGGGGTGATCTTGTCTTTTCTGTGAAGGTACCTGCGCTGCCACCTGGAGTAAAATACGTCAAAGCAGCTGCAGGTAATTGGCATACAGTCAGAGGCCTAAGTTTCCAATGCACAGAACTTGAGAAGCTTTTGACATCTTTTGACAGTCAGTGTCCATGGAGGTTTTGCTCCGAAGTGATGGAGAGGCAGTTGCGTTTGGCCGCAACTCAGAAGGGCAATGCAACATTCCGTTTGTTCGCAGCTTAGTGATCCAGAAAGAGCGAGAGAGAGAGAGAGAGAAGTTCAACTTGTAGGCTTGGCATATCTTGGCATAAATATGGGACACATGAGATTGGAGAAATATTGCCAAAAAACTGCGGAATGTGCCAGGACTTTGAGTTAACGGAGCCTCGTCCTGCGACAATACAAGGCCAGGCCAAAGCTCGACAGAGATATATCGAGCATCGAGGATCGAGATAAGATGAGATAAGCATTTTTAACATTTTTTAACCCTTGGCTCCAAGATTTGCGCATGTGCTCTAGACCTCTCTGAACTCTGCAGACTCCAGAGTGGCAAGAGCATCAAACAGCAATCTATCAGTCTTTCTGACATTGTTGGAGCATGGGCTTTTGTGAAGGGGTATTGCACGAGGACAGGACCAATTACTCAAAAACCCTTGATCCCTTTCTGCCATTTTCTGCCGCGTTGGTACTGGTACTTTCGCAGATATTTAAGCATTGTTGGAGACTCGACCCCCGTTCTTATTCATATATATATATATATATTATAGTACTGTAATTATTGTAATATCGTCTTTCTTTGGGATCATTGTGGTGGGAAAAGCTTCCTGAATCTGCTGCTGTTGCTGATAAATACAGCTTCGGACTGATTATATAGCCAGAAACGAAGAGCATACCTTGTCAGTTAAAGCTGATGCAGAGACAAAACATCGGACCTTGTGGTTCTCGTCCCCGAACAAAGAAGCTTGCATAAGCTTGCATTGCTCTAGATTCCTGCTTAACTAGATCATCTTAGACCCAGACATTTGTAGGGCGGTGTGTTCATACATTGCGTCAGAATGGGAAGGCCGGCCAGGACCATTGAATGCTGATTTCTTGAATATCATCACACACCAACCAAAATACCACCGTCCCACACATAGACTAGGGATGAGAAGGGAGAATGCCAGAGACTGCCTGCGTCCATGTTTCAACTCAATCGAAAGGTCGAGGGCGCTTGACCCCCATTCGAAAGATGGACAGCAAAGCAAAGTCAGAAGGGACTGCAGCAGGGACTGGAACGAATTTTACTTCACTTCAGGAGAGAAGTCGAAGTCGATATGTTGCAGTCGCTGCTGGAGCATTCCACACAGTTCTCATCAGAAGTGACGGAAGTGCGGTTGGATCTCGTGGTAGCCTCCAGATACCAAGACTGCCGGCAGGTATTCGATATATTGCTGTTGCTGCAAACCTAGAGCACACGCTTTTCCTGCGAAGTGACGGTCATGCCGTTTCCTGCACAAACGATAGCGTGGAGTGTAGCCTGACAAGCCTTACCCCCTCACTACCAGTTGGCATGATGTACACATCCATTGCAAGCGGTGGACATCATGCTGTGTTGCTGCGAAGCGATGGTCAAGCGATTGCATTCGGACACAATGGAGATGGGCGCTGCAATATCCCTCCGTGCCCTTTGGGAACTTGGTATACAGCAGTGGCTGCCGGTTTTCGACATTCCTTGCTGCTTCGAAGCGATGGAAAAGCCGTTGCCTTTGGCGAAAACCAATTACCACCTGGACACAGGTCATTCGGAGGTCCTTGTGATGTTCCAATTCTACATGCTGGATATGCCTACTGTACACCCGTCGAGTCTGATGGCGCAGTCAAGACTGTGTCACCGAAAACAACAGACAAGACGGTCAACCGTCCACCAAGTCGAATGGAAAACATCAAGCAGGACGAGGCTCAGAAAAGACCCTTTGACTATTTGAACTGTGGAAAACGAATATCTTCACAGTCTTCACCGCTTTTCGCCGCTTGGTAGAGTATGCTTGCAGCTGTATAGCACCAACTGCACTCAGCACATCTCTGTACTGATGTCATGTTCATTCACGTTCTTGCTCATGACGTTTGCAGTGAGGTCTTGGGGTAGAAACATGCTGATCGGTTTGGACCAATCTCTTCTGATGCTGCCAGAAGACAAAGCAGCCAAAGTGAATCAGAAAAAGTGCCACAGTTGAATCACTGCGAGCTGCAATATATCTAAACATCGAGAGTTTCAAGCGTGCCACACATGTTTGATTCTGCTTGTGAGCCATGCTTCTGGATGGTCTATCTTCATCTCTGGAAAATTCCTGGACAAGCCATTTTAAGCCAAGAGCATCCAAGAGCATCCAAGAGCTAGAAATAAGATGAAATAAGAAGACGCTTGACATAACTTGATGTGCTTAGTGAGATCTCCGTGAGGACATGCAGCAGGCAGAGCAATCACTATGCTCACTTCTCTAGGATCTCTGCGATCTAGACTATCTAGACAAAACAAGACAGCACAGCGTCCCAGACGCCTGCATATACGATAGCTCAAGGAAGCAGTGCCACACAGAACTGGGAACATCTTAGAATATCTTGGAAACTGGCGCCAACTTTCATAATTGTAATGTGGCCAGCCTGGCATGCCTGGCAAGCGACGAGATGTTTGCTCCATTGGGCGCCTGCAGCTTTGGCGCAATCTCAGTCTTATCATACGTTGGACATCCTTGGACATTGTTGACATTTTTTTTTCGCTGGCTTCATGTTTGTCGCCATCACAACGCAGATGCAAGGCACGCTTTACTCCACACGTGAGATGCGTGAGACGGGTTTCAGTACAGGTGCAAGGGATTCACTACATTGACGTGCAAACAATACTGGTCGCCTCAACACTTAGACTGACCTTTCCTGGGACCTGGGAGTCAAAAGACTCTTGTATGCGATCTTGGCGAATTGGTACAGACATGTCTGTTTGGCTACTAGTCATGAATAATCATGAATAGATCAGTTGAAAGAGTAATTGGGCACGAGGCATGATACAATGTTTGGCGCTGGCAGAGCAAGAGAGTGAACAATATTGAGCAGTTTCTAATGACAGCACATTGATGATTGATTGACACTATAGAGACGTTGCATTGCAGGCCGTGTCGCTTTCAATGGCACGGTTGGAGCAGCTCTTGGAGGTGACAACGGAAGACAAGAAAGATCTAAGACGCAGTGTTGAGTACATCATTTACAACCTTGATTCATTCAATACATCATTCTAATGCAACATGCTAAAATTAGATAAAATACGTAAAATCCGCCCAACGTTTCTAAGTATATAATAGCATAATAGTATATCTAAACGTGTCCTTCGATGATTGAGGTCAATGTCTTGACTTGCAAGACCCAAGGACTCGGCCTGTTCTTTGAATTGACAGGCAGAGATTACCACCCTGGCTCTCAGAACTCCGCGTCCGCTTACTTTGCCTCAGCCTCAGGCTTAATATATCTTGCTATTATTAAGATTTTTCGAGATTGCAACAGTAACAGATTGACCATATTGCAACGCTTTTCAACGCTTTTCAACGCTTTTCAATGCTCTTTTGTTCTCAATTTCTATCAGAGTGGGTTTGCCTGGTGCAGTTGGGAAGGCAATCATTGCTGGACGTTGCAACGAAATCTAGCGCAGATGAGCTGGCCCAGCTGCTACATGAGGATCCACGCAGCAATAAGCACTCGTGTGCAGATTGCAATAGTACTCAGAGTACTCTGAGTACTCAGAGTACTCTGAGTACTCTTGACATCTCTAGTAGACTCTAGACCTCCTCAGAAATCTTAGAAGTGCATGTGCATGGTATTGGAATATATTGAAATAATGAATGTATATCATATTATATGAATGTTTTTGAGGCAAACAGTTGAGATTCACACAGATTCACATTGTTTTCTCATGTTTTCTCAAGCCGTGAACCCTGGGGTTTTGCCTCCAGCCGTTGAGCGTTCTGATGCAAGGAACTGCCCGTCCATTTTGCTCAGCGCATCAAGATGATCGAGGCAAAGAGACAACATCCGGCTTGGAGTATCAAATAGATTGAATCATAGTGTATAATATAATATATTATAATATAATATTATAATATTATAATTTATAATGTTATAATATTACATTTATTTATACATTTTATTTATACTGAATATTCATTTATTACATACTAGTTCAGTAAAGTATAATGCAATGTAATGCATAATATTACTGTACTCGATACAGACCATACTTAGACTACTATCTTCGACTTATGTTGATATTTCTGGATTGGGTCTAGGTCAGTCTCAGTTGATCTCGCTTTGGGCAACATCCAGACTTGAAGGCCTTGCCTGAGTGGCATTGCAAGCCATCCATCGCTGTGGTGCGTGAGTAGGGGCCTTTGAAATTGATGATCTTGGCATATCTTGGCAAAACATGGCAAAACTGAAGACTGTCGACATTTGTTGATGATCTTGGCAAAATGCTGGGTGTGGCGCGCCATATTTTGTTGAAGTCGAGTCATGTCGAGTCCACTTATGACTTGTGATCTAAGGATGTACATGACATCGTTCAAGGCAGCTGGTGGGTACAGTTGGAACGAGCAGATACACCTTAAACCAATGAAGCTCTATGAAGCTCTGGTGTTGTTTGCATTGAACTTCTCCTGTCCTCGCTATCCTCGCCCTGAACCGAATTAAGACCTAGGAGCTGTTACGGGTAAGTCGTCACAGTCGTCACAGTCGAGTTCTCACTCCCTGAGGAGCTCCGCCTGGCAGATCCGCAAAGGCGACACAGCTAGACTCAGCTAGACGCAGCTAGACGTACAGAAGAAATCAGATTCCAAGACATTTGAAGACATTTAAGAATATTTAAGAATATTTAAGAATATTTAAGAATATTTAAGAACACATTTCAAGGGTTTGGGCCGGTTTGGGCCAGTTTATTTTGAGGATGTTTGAAGATCGTTGTCCAGAATTCACAAACAGCAACGATCACAGAGGATGGGACAGTTTGCTTGCTCTGGCCTGCAGAAGGCCTGAGCACTTTTACGCCCAAATCCGATCAATCAAGGACAGGGTACCTATGGATGTCACAAGGAGAGATACAGAACAGACACTAATTTGGAAATAGAGCCCATGTAAATGCTCAAAAATGTGCGTTCAACGTGCCTCTCGACTCTCGACAGCCTGTCATGATGTCATGTTGCACTGGCTCTGGCATTCCACAACGCGCCTTCAGCCAGGAACGACACTCCCAAACCAAACTCCTGGTTGGAGGTCTCAGACAATATGTCGGTGGCCTTAGTCAATCTTTAGCATTGAAATATCCTGGACAGCTTATGACATTTATGACAGCTTGAAACAATTGTGCTTTTTCAATCTTTTTAGCATCCTGCGAAGTTTGAGAAGACTGGAGATTTGGCTTCAATCATGGAGACTTGGGAAAAAAGTAGACACGTCCAACACAACCAGCGAGTCTCATGAAGATAGAACACAGCTCAACAAACATGCTGCACATGCTTAACATCTATAAATGTCTATGAATGACATCTCTGTTGAAAGTCAAAGGATGTCAAAGGTTATCTAGCTCTTCCACGTATGACAGGGGGGCCTGGAGTATTTCGGTAATTCCTGGCCACATCAATCCTGGCCACATCTTCTCTATTGACAAACGAGCCCACACTTTCTCAGTATGGCAATGGCAAGAGCCCTTAGAACAAGAGCATGGGCAAGCGTTGCTCGGAGCACCCATCACAGGTTGGGACTTGCCGAAATGCATGTTACATATGCCTTTGAACAGTTATATAGACAAGTGCTACATAGCGCAGCATATTCTTCCCATGTATATAATATATGTATATATATTATGCAGGCAACACTGATGACATCTCCAATTTGCTTGTGAGGCCTATTTCACAGAGTTTCATAGCACACCAGTGTCCACAAAGCTACATCAGGGATCATGAGGGTGCATCAGGGAAGACATCCTGTGAACGAATCATTTCTTCGACTGTACTGTGCGCGAGACTGCAGTGTCGAAGGTCGCTTCTGCAGCCTGCGCCACGGTTAGTCTGTGATGCCTCTGCTCTGTGTTCGAGCTGCCACGCTTCCCGAGCTGCCTGGATGCATTTAGTGCATTATTCATTATAGTGTGGTGGTAGCCCCCTGGTCCTCCCCTTGACATTTCTTGATAGATTGGATGGATTATACCTGACAAGTGACAACCAAGCTGATTTATCTATACTATACTTATCGTACTTCTGAATGTCTCCCTTGCAACTCCCTTGTTTTCATGGCTGGAAGCTATGACCCGAAGTCTGCGAGGCAGGAGAGAAGACATACAGCAGAAAACAGAGTCTTAAAAACCTGCGACCGAGAATCTCGAAGCTGTCCACCGCACTTTCCGCCACTGCTCAAACAGGAGAAAGGGACCTAGAAATTCCTAGAAGCATTGCCACTACTTGACAATTCCAGGATATTAGATTGGAACACAATTTCAATGGAACGCCTGGGATAGGCCAAAGACATCTCTTCAGCACACGATAGTTACTCTCCTTCCAGGGTGACATTCCTCTGCACATCTCCGATTTTGATAGTTTGGTTCAATACACTTTGGATGACATTGGCCATCCGTATTTGCAACTCCATCAACTCCGTTTGGTTTCACGATTCTGGACTTCGTTTAAGATGCTTTGCAACTCCTCACTTTAAGCTGCATCCGTTTCATTTTTTTCAGTCACTCTTCTTCCTGATAGTTTGATTTTGCTTTAGATGTCCTTTCCAAGGCAGTTTCCAGAGTTGCAAGAATTGGGATATATCCACAGGCCTATGTCTGAGAAACCCAGAAGCAGTGAGAAACATTAAGATCATTAAGAAAGCAATTTTTAAAGATGTACACAGTTGAGACAGTTGATGCAGCTGAACTTGTTGAACCGTGTTTCTATCTCTTTCTCCGCTTGAAATGAATAGTAGTGAATACATGTGAATACTCACTTGGCTCGCTTCCTGTCACAGCTTTGGTTTCCTCAGGCGAGATGGTTTGCCGCAGAGCCCAGTTACTCGGCCAGATGTTGCCCTCAGCACCGCATGCCACATGTAGGGACCGTCCCAGGGGTGAAACTTGGACCACCTTGGACCAGTTGAATCATGTTGAATCCATTTGAGTTCCTTTGAGTTCCTTCAAACTGTGGCGTTCTTTAGACACCTAGAGAGACTTAGTGCATCTAAGCACACTTAGGTTCTGGACAGACTCGGAATACCACGGATGTGCAGGATGCACAGAAAGGCAGGCTAAGAGGTTAAGTTAGCACTCCAAACTGGTTCGCCAATGACAAACTGTTCGCGACTGACAATTTGATGCACCAGACTTCTTGACTTTCAGTAATTACAGTATTTGTGCCAGCCATTGCCATCCTGTTCACGGTGTGAGATGTAGGTGCAGACAGCCCAGATCCAAAGCCTGAGGGTGAGCGCAGGTGCTTGTGTTTCTTACGTTTCTCACTCTTGCACTGCTTGCACTTCCTCCAAGCTGCAAACTGTAGTTTGTTCATGTTCGTTCTTGCTCCAGCCTTGTGGCTTTTGATCTTTGTTATCTTTGTTGTTTGTTCCATTTTGTCCCCTAGTTAACTAGGTATGCACTTCACATTTCACCCGATTGAAGTAATTAGTCTACAGTCTACCCAATGATTTCAACTGCTTTAGGCATTGCAAAGATGCCACAGCGGTGATGTGAATAACCGCCTCGAATCCGTAGCTACACAATGCTACACAATGCTACACATGGCGAGACTGTGCGAGACTGTGAAGATCCATGAAGAACTCTTTTGTGAGTCGCGACGCCCCCAGGACGCGCCACATGCTTTGTCCATCTTTGTCCCACAAACGACTCAGTGCAAGACATGCGATCCATTGTCACGGAGTGACCAAAGCTTGAAGCTTCCCTCAGGTAACAGCTTGAAGGCTTTAAGATGCTTTAAGCGTTCCTCCAAACCCGCGCACGTCATCATCAAATTAGCGTGAAACTTGTTGAAATTTGATGTTCTTCCACCGGGAGATCACATTCATCTCCGAGCGGCGACGCCCTCAAGGACCAAACAGCGACTTCCTTGGGAGGTATTGTTGTCATTTCCCGCTTGGTCTCGCCCAAGTAGCAAGCCCGTTCCCCTTTCATCGTGCGAACCTAAGGCTAGTCAGAGCGCCAGTTCCCATACTACCCTTGGCTCTTTCCAATACGTTTACTTGTGAAATCATACCAGCAACAGAAAGCAACCCAAGGAACTGCCACAGCAAATTGCTGCAACGGAACAATCTTATGTTTTGCCTTGATCTACGCGCAACAGTAGGAATGGTGGCTTCTGACAACATAGGGCTGTTGCACTTGTTCAAAACAAACGACTTGAAATGTGATGGGCGTACGACGAATGCGCGCAGATAGCACATGATAGCACAATCTTGCGATCTAGACAGAAACTTTGGTAGAGGTTGAACAAAACTTGACAAACAAAGGCTGGTAAGGACCAGTATCGTGATGTACTACTCACAATGCTTCTTCAGCTACTGACAGTGCTCGTGCTGGTACTACTACGTAGCTACATCACATCTACCTCTAATATGAGGCTTCAGAACTTACAGTCCAAGCTCGGAACTGGCTGCTCTCTTGGCTTAATTTCCTTATTGACTTTGCTTATCAAACATTTTTCAGCGATTTTGTTCAGGGGCAAGCAATCCCCGAAGCTAAAGATGTGATAGAAATCTACAGAACCAACAGGCCAACGCAGTATTGTAGATCCTGTGACTCAGAAAGTGCAACGACTCTTTTTAACATATTGGTTGCGCACTTTCACGTATTTCAACAAGCATTGTGTCCAAACGAAGTGCGGCAATGGGAGGCGACATATTTATCCATCAAGTATGACAAACATGACAACAGAGTATGACTCAGTATGACCAAGAAAACCACAGAAACGAAGACAGGCAATGACACCCTCAGGAGATCTCGTGACAAAAACCTACCGGACTTGGACAGAAATGTTATGGAAGCCAAGCATTTGGCCACAAAGATCCACAAAGCACATTGGCTGCAAGACTCTGCGAGACTCTGCAAGACTCTGCAAGACTCTGCAAGACTTGTAAACTTCTAGACTTCTTCAGTGACTTCTTCAGCGACTTCTTCAGTGACTTCTAGACTTCCAGAGTGAACTGTGTCATTGGTGAATGCCTCAGCGCAGGCGAACCCCAGATAGTGCCTGGCTCTGAGAAGCGTGATGCAGACTGCATTATCTGAGTCATTGGAGACTGCAAAAGAGCCCGTAGGCTACCCCTAGGATCCACTTGAAAGTCGATTGACTCGTCGATTGACAGCTTATTTTCTGATAATTTCTATCAATATCCTGTAGCGCTCAATTCTTTATTCTTGGTCACTTATCTCAAAAGACAGGGACAACATCTGGATATCTGGTTGTGATTGCTGGCCTTCTGCTTTTGTGCAGCTAAGTCTTGGAGTAAAAGAACATAACTTAGAGATGATACTTAGACTTAGGGCAACTTTGACTTGTAGCATCTTGTAGCTTTCTAAATTTTCTAAGGTCGTCTTTACCTGGAAGTCAGCAATTTTCACATGCTTCGTTGGGGGAGCTTGCGTGTGGTGCTTCCCTTAGTGGGTCTGAGCTCGGGAAGCGCGGCCTCGTAATCATCGAACGTTCGGAAGTTTTTCGGAAGGTACTTCGACTACCTCAAAGAAAAGAAGGAGGCGGAGTCCCGTGCGATCACTACCCAGGAGCCAACTGTGACAAACTCTTTGCATCTCTATGCATCTCTATGCACCTCTTGTTTCTTGAATTTACATGAATTACATATAATTAGCGGACATCAACGGATATGGATGGCTTTGGCGTTTTGACATGATTTGACTATGATGACATTATGATGACTGTGAAGTGTAGATGTTTGAGTTTCCTTGGAGACTCACTGTTGGAACATCTTGGAACATCTTGGAACATCTTGGAACATCTTGGAACCACATAGGAGCGAATTGGCTTGCCTCGTCTTGGTGGACCCTTTGAGCTGGTGGACAGGACAGTGGACACAGTGGACACATTGACATTGCAGCGATGGGTGCGTCCATGATGTGGTCAGGAAAGGCAACACAGTAACGGAGAAAGATTTCCTCGGTCAGTGCTCCACTTACTTTCTGATTCTATTTACTTTGATTCATTTAGGATATTTAGGATCAATTGGCCTTTGTCCCTTCAAACAAGTTTTTCCACAGCAAAATGCATCAAAATCCCTTTGAGTGATCACAGGTACCTGCTGATCTACTTTGGCTTCACATTTTGCCCTGATATTTGTCCTCAGGCTTGTGGCAGCCCCTGTATTCAAATTGTTTACATGATTGAAACATATTGAAACAAAAACACGAGTAGCTCAACAGCTCCCACGCTACAGCTGGCTACACCTATTGAGAAGTCAAGAGAAAGCGCGGCACAATCTGTGCATGGCCCGCATGTCTGTTTCTCGCTGTTTGTGATAGTGATACTACTTTCCTGGGCTCTGACTCTTCGCTCATCTACCAGAAGTACTCACATGTTTGAATGGCTTTAATTGCTGTTCCTTTGCGCAGTAGGATCAGATGAATCCCACAGAGTGACATCTATATAATTGGAACATATTGGAACACCGATCAAGCAATCCAAACAATGAATCAAACGAGAGATATGTTCAGCTGAAACCACTTTGAGTATATAAAGATGTTGGTTTGGCCCCAGGAAATGGAGAAGCAGAGTCGAGCTATTGAGTTGCTTGATGAGGAGCCGCAATCCCAGAGTCAGAGAAACTGCAAACTGCTACACTGCCACAAACACGACAGTGACATCTTGTGACATTTGTGATCAGGGACAAATCAACGAATCCGTGAAGAAAGAACTGTAACTCTGTAACTGTATGTTGGGAACTTCGCAGAGTATCTACTTCAAGGATCTTCAAGGGAGAAAACCAAGGCTTTGCTAAACTGCGGTCATGAAGTTTGAGACATACCCTTTACAATCCTTTACAGCCCTACTAACCCTACTACATCCAATCACATAGAAATTTGAACTAAGGTTTGGCCCAATCGCCACTCCAATTTTCATTAGTTTTTGGCTGAGATTTGAACTGAATCACTCAAGTCATTCAAGGTGTTTGAGAGTGCACTGTGCATCATGTTCACGTATGTTCACGTTGCATTTATCACAAGATATCACAATCAACATCGCGTGGCATGCGTGGCATGCGGTGCCAGGTGTCGATCCCAAGCGGGACAAACCGGCTTTGGTGGATGACTACTGTAAGGCATTGGTTGCGGCTCCTACCCTTGGTGTACACATAGTGACTGACATAGTGACATGTGGCGGCATTGAAAAGGGTATGCAGTATTATGCAGTATGCGTACTTGTAGCGTTGTGTAGAGTCTTGCAGCAGTTGCTGGCACAGCAAAAAGAGAGGACTTTCACCCGCGGATTGTCGGGTTGACCGGCACGCCGGAGCAAGTGAAGAAGGCGGGAGAGAGTTCAAGGAAGCTCGCCAAGTGGACAAAGCATGCAGATAGGATCATGTAATAATATATTATATTGTAATATTATTGTAATATCATGATTATCATGGAGGATCATGAAGTCATTTGAGTAGTTTTTTTTGCTGCGAATAGTGCTGAGGTGAGTCGTGCAGACCCAAGTTCGAACATTTGTACTGTGCTGCTGGCAGTATCAGGAGTTTTTTTTTTTTCCGTTCAGTCTGCCTCTTATCGGCCTGACTTGACCTAAGTCACCCCTCATATTAATATGATTTAATATGTATACTATATATAATATGTGCAGAGATAAATGGAGTAGGTAACAATAATTCAGATTCAGTCGCACGGCCAATACAACCATGCAGCAATGCACACTTGTGCGCATGCACTTAGGTGCATACCGAGTGTACTACAATGAAGGCTTGAAAACCGATGAAGAGGCCAAGTGCTTCTTCGCGGTGATTTTGGACGTATTGTATTGGTCAAACAGAGGCAACAGAGGCTTGTGTTGTGCCAAGTACAGTGATATTCCAGAGAGCAATCCCACTGACTACTTTCATGAGTGCGTACCCTGGCGGTGCTCTCTCTCCCAACATCTCAAGACATTTCACAACAACTCACAAACTCTTTCAGAGCCATCCATCCCCTTTTGACTTCTCTTCGACTTCCTTTCGCCGGGACAAGCAAAGATACAAATTCTACTCAGATGCATTCACCTAGGTTGAACATACAGTCGTCAAACACTGCACCCTCTAGTCTCCAGTCCTGCAGTAGCACATTGCCTGACCAATCATGCCTCGAAGCGTCATCCTGGTTTTAGGAAACAGCCGTAAAAAACGAGGTTTTATTATGTTTTATTTGCCTATCCGAGGAAACAGCCGTAAAAACGAATGGTGACTCAAAAAGTGCCTACTGTATCGTTTTTGTAAAACTCAAGTGGATGTAGCAGACAATCAGCGGTCATATCCAAGCACTTCGTTTGCTTGTGCAGGCGGCAAACCCTGATCTCTCTCTCTCTCTCTCTGCGCACCCAAGAAAATCCCGAAGGTAGAGGCAATCCACTGACAAGCACTTCCTGAAGACACCTGTAATGAAATTGGGATTCCACTACCTTGAGTCCGTCCGTGGCCAAGGCAGGAGCAATCTTGACAATCAAAAGGGTAAACAGAAAAACTGTGAATCGGTGTACGTGGATTCAACATGATTCAACTACCTTGAGCCGGTCTGTGGCCAAGGTAGAGGTAATCCACACTGGGTAAGGTTGAACTGTGGAAAAGCCGAGGCCCAGACGGTGACACTATTGCAAAGTAAGGTGAAGAAATGTGAAGATATAATGCCTTAAGCCAGCAGCCAGCCTGTGGCCGTTCAACTTTTCAGCAAGTTGTCTTCGGCGTTTCTGCACCGCGGCAGTGTTTTGAGCAGATGTTTGTATTTAAAGGAAATCGCATGACTTCGCACGAAGGGAGATAGGAACAAAGCATGTTTGCAAAACTGAGCAAAATACAGAGCAGCGAGACATCACCAAAGGGAAGTCAGTGCACACTTGACTCAGATTAGACATTTGACGCAAAATTGCCGCAAGAAGCACGGACATCGCTTGCACAAACAAACTGCCCTTGATGAACCGGACACAAACCCTGGGCACAAGAGATGGAGCCTTGGAGCCATTCACTGTTACATTTGACAAAATTTGTTACTGAGTATACTGTTACAGAGTCCGCCGCGCAAGACAGCAAAGTCTGCAAAGTCTGCAAAGTCTGCAAAGTGGCAGCGTTGAACCCCCCCCAGCGCGGAACATGCAAAAGCCATCAAAAGTCATCAAACATCCTTTTACTTTTTGTTTCAATGCCGATTTAAATGATTGATTTAACTTTTTCATACTTTTTCCGAGATGTGCATCCCTGTAAAGCTTCATTTGTTTGATCTCGGAAGGACTATTTGGTGGATCACTCCATCATTCATTACTTCGTTGGAAAGAACGGCAAGTTCATTGACTTCTTCGGAAAGAACATGACAGCGAAGGACATCCCCTTGAATGCAAGCGTTGGGAAATGTGAAATGTGGGAAATGCGTTTGTTTTTTCCTTTAAACATAGTTTTGACTCTTACCTATCCTTACCTTACTATTTTATACTTTTTTTTCACATGTTTCCGCTGCCGAAGCTGAGGAGATGGCCGAGAAGATGCGTGCCCACATTCGGCAGGACGCTTGTGGTTTGCGTAGCGTTTTGTCAATTCCAGGAGAGTCCTTGCTCGCATGATTAAGTGCGTGCAAGTTATAGCAGACTTATAGATCTTATAGCAGTCATTTTGGGTTCTTTCATGTTCTTTCTGATATATCATGAATCATAATTTGGCACATCATGAAGGATCAAGAAAAGCGCAAACAGCGCAAGAAGCGTCGCGGGGTGGAGGGCACAGAGGAGGAAGAGGCCCCTAGACAAAACCCTTGGCAGACGCTCGTAATACACTCACAACCACAAATCAGTAACGAAGTGCATCGAACTCAAATCATAGTACGTGAACCTGTGTCAACCTTCGTAGAGCCTTTCAAGCCTTTCTCAATGTTGCTATGCTCTCTACCAAGAAGCCTATGGAAATGCATCTCATCATATGTATCACACATGACTCCAGGGTTAAGACTCTTCCCAGTCCTTGAACCTTTTTCCCATGGTGGTTTCTTGCTCTTTTTTTGTTCTTTTGTTTGCCGCAGCCAGAGTAGCGAACTCACATGGCTCCAATTTGGCTGCTCAGGACTAACACAGAGTGAAGCTCACCTCTTCAATAGCTCTTGTGAAGAAAAGTGCGACTAGCTGCCACACTTTGGCTCAAATATGTTCGAATTGATCATTGAGCTTGTCCAACTTGTCCTTTGAATTACTGCTGAAGCATCTGAAACACGATCAACTCCAACCTAGACACTTGAAACATCTTGAAACGACTTTTGCTACGGTCAGCCTTGAGGCGTCCGAACTCTCGGTTCTTGAAATCAATGAATGGCTAGACAAGCCAGACTCTCAATGCATGGCCATTCCACTTTGCAACGAGATCATCGATTTCGAAACATATCGAGACGTTATTTGAGATAGGATAGATAGGGGACCGTGATTGCAGCAGTAACAGCAATGTGATTTTCTCCTGTTTGAGTCGCCTGGCTTGTTGAGCGATGCATTGTTGTCCATTCATAGGTTCTTTTCGTTGCGGCTCTCCACCAACATGCTGATGTCCCAGTATATTCAGGCAGGAGATTGACAAGTGACAAGTTGGACCTACAATCCGAACTATTTGTAATTTAAACATGATTGAATTTTTCTGTCTTGTTATATCTTGTCAGCTCTTATCAGCTGTTTCTCGTCCACAGATGTCAACGGGCCGTTCTCAATCAGTAGTCCGGCTCTGAGCTTGAGATTTTGACCAGCGGATCGCTTTCAGCAAGTCTTCAGGGTTAGCAAGTTCCAGCTTACAAAACACAATTTTGTAACTTTCAATGCCTGTCCAGATCTGTCCAGATCTGTCCAGATCCACACAACATGATTTCTCTGCCAGGATGGAGCCTTCCTTGATCTGCCGGACAGTCCTTACAGGACAGTGATGGATTTTATAATATAATCATATCAATACATATCATAAAATATCACATATAAATACATATAATATGAATAACTAATAATATGAATATGAATAATATGATATTTCAAGAAACATTTTACGCCTGCATAAATTTGCAGCCAAGGTTCTGGACACAGCACTCAGGGTTGTTTCCGACTCTGCACTTGGGGATGTTTGCCACCTGATCATGGTGTCTAAATGGAATCGCTGTGATTAACTTTCAATGGCTAGGATGATTCTCTCTTTCTCTCTCTTTCTTTCTGTACATAACGTATACATACATATTGTACATAGTTTGAACATATTATGTACACACAAGGACTCAATTGTGTCCCCTCCGCTGTATTGCGGTTCTGCCCAGCTGTGGATGCTTTTCTTTGGGTGTCTTGGTGACAATGTCCACAAACCAACACCTCCACTCACGCGATTGCAGTCAGTACCCTTCTCAGCGGCAGCACAAGGATCATATTGTGGAATGACTCGCCTATTTTTGCTGATCCTCACTGCCTCCCTGCACTGCTTGAATGGTTATAATTATGTGTAAATTATGTTATATTATCATCGAGCCATATCGAGCCATTGCCAAAATTGTTCGGTTGACCGACTCCTGGGCCTTCTGATCTACCAGCAGTGCACGTTTTCGCTTGCCAGCAGAGAAAGATCACTTTGGATACTTGCGTCATCGCAATGTCATGGTTCCAAAATGTTGCAGCCCTGCGTGTCCCATCCTTATTGCATCTCTTTGTCCTGGAGGTGCTTCTAGATGTTCTCATATTTTCTCCGATCTTCGTCTTTGTTGCGTGATCTCTCAGATCGATAGTCAGAATGACAGGGTGGCTAACCTTTTACTCCAAGTTCATTTGGCGTTCAGATATCCTCAGAGATATGACGAGTATGACAGTATGTCCAACATCCTGTCCACCTGGTGAGCTTTAGTGCAGCACTTGGAACGGCCCTGTGATAGCATCTTCGCTTGGCTGGAGAAGGAACTCAGTAGCAACACCAGTGGTTTGATTGTACTCATACTCAGCAGCCAGATTGTCCGATTGGTGGCTTGAACCTGCATTCACCGCGCACTCTCTTCTTGTTTGGAATTTTCTTTGCGATCTCTGTTTCACAATCTTTTGCGGTTTTCCTGTTTTAAGTGATTTCCCATTGTGGCAATGTTGCATTGCACCACTCTTGTATTGCATTGCTGCATTGCCAACTTTCCAGATCTTTCTAGCAACAAAATGGGCTTGTCTGGACAGACTGTGGAGGTCTATGGAGGTCTATTTGGACTTAGGGCAGTGCTTGGGGGCAGATGGCAGGGCCATCTTGGCGGAGCTGCATTCGTTTGTTTCCCGCTTTTTTCATCACGAGCCGTGTGCGCAAGATACGTAAGTCCGCGGGACAAGAGGAATGTCGCTCCCAGCTTTCAATGTTTTGACCCGTGCGTGTTCCGTTTGGGTAGACAGACACTGAATCATAGCCGTGCCATGATTTGGGAGGGTTAAACTGTTGAAACTTGACACCTTTGCAGAATAGTATAATATATGCATATATATATATATGCTGCCATGGGTGGATGACATGATTGACTTTCAATGGAACCTTCATGGAGTCAGACATGCTACTTTCCCTCATTCACTACTAGCAAAGGGAGCCTCAAACATGGGCGCATACTAGCCACTGACGCAGCATCTTTGCTCATGAATAGTTGAGAAACTCTTTAGCAGGTTCAGCAGTCGTTTCAGCATGTTTCAGCATTGGAAATATCAGCATGCTGCGATCATTCCTGCCCAAGGACTTCGGTTGATCCACAGTGCAATATACCAAGGACGGCATTTTTGCATATTTTTGCTGTGCAGTTTTTTTTTGACTTTGAAGCCTTGTGTGTGAAGTTGCCTCAGGATAGCTTCATATGCAGCTTCCATTGTCAGGCAATTGTCTTTACTCAGGCTCGAACATGCTCGATTGCTAGTGCTGCTAGTGTGGTGCCTAATCGTTTTCATCACAAGACCTCCAAATTCAGAACTGCAGAACCCAGTAGAGCTTGCAACCAATTTCCAAACATGTTTCTTTTAAAGAGGACCAGGAATAACAATGATACATTCAATCATACTGTAGACATTTTCCAGAACAAGACATCAAACACAAACAAAGATACCCTCTACATCCACAGTATCAAATCATTAATTCCGCTTGAGCACAAGGACTCGACAGTGTACGTTTTTCTTCAGAAAATCTCCGCTGCCTAACATGCCATCCCATCACTCCCATGACCTAAATTGCATTATGATTGCTCCTGTTCAAAGTTGATTTGCATCATCCACAATGATATGCAACACTTCACTACAATTTGTTGCGTTTTGCGTTTTGCGGCTGAAAACAGAAGTTCCCACTATGTATACACACATACAAAGCTGTAACACAAAATCCGAGAAATCGTCTTGCTTTTCACTATGACGGTACCGTCTAATACCATCTAATACCGTCTAATTGTATATTATATTCAGATTGCGTCCTACAAAACGCAGTTTGAAACAGTAACTATATAAATGAGAGTCGCATTTGCTGGCTTGTAGTATTCATCAAGAGTATCGGCACTGATAATACCTGCACAGGTATGGTGTTGCTCCGGCCATTGAAGTTCATGATTACGGGACTGAGGCCTGATGCAGCTTGGTCTTGCAGTGATTGATTTGTATTACGCGCATGCCTTTAACAGTTCAAGCAATCGGACACAAAGTAGTTGCACTCTTTGGCAAGATGCAGAGATTCACTTCGTAGCTGAGGGATTCGCAGGTTGGATTGACATGCTTGGCGTTGCAAGGCGATACCGTTTATTCCCAAGTACTTCTTGTACATTGCTTCGGAGCTCCTGAAGAACGCCGTTTGCCAATCCTGTTTGAAGACATATCATGAATATGAATCATCATGAAACCTCATGAAACCTCATGAAACCTCATGAAACATAAAGCCCAAGTTTGGACCAGTGACTCCAAAGCCTGGATCCAATCACCTGGCCAGGTGCGAGCAACCGTGGAGTGGCACACACCTCATGCAGATGCGCCATTCTTAGCATTCTTAGCACAATCACATACAATCACCATTATGATTCAAAGCATGATCATTCAGATCATTCAGATCATTCAGATCATTCAGTCCGATGAGTCCTGGTTCTCCTGGTTCTCCTGGTTCCGATTTCAGATTGTCAAAGCTCACCAGGGAACAAACAACGCAAACAAACTACTGTGAAAACACCACCTTGAGTGGATTGCTACTGCTTTTGGCTGCCTTGTTTTGCAAATCTAGGTAGATGGTGTGTGTGGCGGCGAGGCCAGAAGAATGCAAAAAGCAACCTGTCAGTTCCAATTTCTGATTGAATGGCAACTGAAGCTTTTGAGGAACCATTGATCAAGGGTACAAGGGTACAAGGGTACAAGGGTACAAGGGTATTTGAAGCCGAAATCATTTTTGGGGGTTCAGGTTTGTTTTGGTTTTACTTTGCAATCCCTGGCAATTCCAAGCATTCTGACATCGCGGGAAGTCCAGATTTTGCACTGTTGCTGTGCAGCATGAATTTACAGAAGCTGCTTCAAAGCGTTGCTGGGTCTTGGGGCGAAACTTGGAAGGGTCGATGCAGCAGCAGGAACGAATGTCAACAATACGGGTCATGTCAAGGAATCATAAGGAATACTGGTAATGCATGGTAATACCATGTAATACCAAACCTACCTCAATGCCAGCCTGCTCGCAGCATAAACTGCGTGATCTGGGAACTTTAGCAAAGCAGCGCAGATTGAAGGAACAATCGCTGCCTTCCCGTAAGGCTAGATTCCTGAGCTGCAAAATTGTGCAGACTGAAATCAAGTGCTTGGGATAGTGTATCTTGGGACTAGAATGACTAGACTAGACTCCATATAGCGCATGTAGCCCATGTAGCGAGGTTTTGAGTCGCTGTCACCTTGGCCAGATGAGTCTTCTTTAGATTTCTTTAGCACAGATAAGAACAGTGTCCCCTGAGGGCTTGCCTCCAGTCCACGTTGCCGTCAGTGGCGACGAACTAGCCCAAAGCTTAGTAGCCTTACTCCTCGAAGATTTTTGACATATTTTGACAATCCAAACAGATTCAACATGAAAGCCAAATCCGTTCAGACATGTTTAGATTTAGAGGTCACAATGTCACGACTTAAGCTTGTCGGAGCTGCCAGGGCTGCTGTTGTCGGATTTCCGACGAGGGTGGCGGAATCCCCAAAGCTCAGCTTCCTCATATTTGGTGCACAACTCAGACAGCGCTCGCAGCCTCCAAGCAACTTTGATATGGGATGAAGACTCCAATGGACTCGACTGGGTGAGTAGGTTCCATATAGTCGATGGTCGATGGGGGATGGGACAAAACACGGCCAGAAGCACAACCTACAGCCAGCTAGGAAAATGACGCATACAGCCTTGTCTTCTGACATGCCAGCAACTTTTTCGTTGCGAGGCAGTTGAGAGCTGTGTTTTCTGCATCTTAGAGTTCATACCAATCAATGATCGATATGGATCTTGCTATTTGATTTGTGCCTTTTCGAACTTTTCGAATCCTGTCCAAAAGGGCGGGCCTACTGAGCCTACTGATGGGCTCCTTTCCTGTGTTGGCAGTTTGGAAGCACCAGCACCTTCCTGGAAGAACTCTAGCAGTTGCCAGCATGGTCAAAGTGGAGGACGTATCAACACTCCTTGTCTCATCCTTGTCTCATCCTTGTCTCATCCTTGTCTCATCCTTGTCTCATCCTTGTCTCGTTTGAATTCAGCAGATTTCAGCAGGTCATATCTCTACACCACTGCTGAGCCGCTGGAGATGACACTGCTGGGAGCAGAGTTTGGACATGCTGCTTCATTGATGTGAGGTATGGTCTCAGGCTGATGGCGTAGTATGGCGCATTGACTCAAAACATCGATATAACGACATGCAAGACTCATACAAGTTGTGAAACAAGTCTTGCAAGTGAAATTGGTGACAATGGTATACAATGGTGTGAGATTCTTTCCATTTGCTGCCGAGATTCTTCATCTGAGGTCGAGGAAATCTGTGGATGTCCCAGCAGACCCCAGGCTTGACCAGGCGCTTCGATTTCACAATCAATGTTCAAAGCGGCCAAGACAAGACTAACAGCCGAAAGGATGGGCTGGGCTTTGGAATGTCTGCACCCCAGTTGCCAGCTTTGCAATTTACAATCAGGTTTCACACACTATCACACTTTGATAATCTTTGATACATTTTACAAATTTTACACTTCCTCGTTCTTTCTAAGGGTTGTCTTTCAGAGTCTTTAAACGTTCTGCGTTCTGCCAAAATCAAGGGATTCATGCGGCGCGCCATTGGCTGGCTCTGGATGCGGGTGCGAACCTAAGAAAAACGGAAATATCCGGAAATGCAAAAAATGAAACTCAGACCAACGAGTTTCAAAAGAGTTTGAACAGAGATCGACAGACTGAAGTTGTCTGGGTCCAGGTTGCCTTTGAGCAGGCTCTATGCGACGAAGCGATCTCAGTGAACGCAACTATAGCTACTGACGGCTAATGATGGTCTCAGTTCCTTCCCCAATTGGCTCCAGTGTGTACCTTCAAATTGTCACTTCTTGAACATAAAGCTCCCAACAGTTATTTGCTTTGATCAAGAAGCTGACATTTCTCTGGGCGCGAAGCACTGCAAAAACAATCCATCAAGTCAAAACAGGTCATCAGCTGAAAACTGGAAGATGATTGAATGGACTACAGGGACCCGAGATCTGTGTCGACAAGCAGGTGATAGGAAGATGCTAAATGATGAGCTCTGTATAAGGGCCTGGGACAACAGGCAATTGCATTCCTTCGTCTGTGGGAGAGGACGAGAGACAAAGCGGATAATGAACAGTAACAAAAGCAATGTACGGACCCTGGCTACATGAGTTTCTATCTTGTGTTTGCCAGCCACATGGACAGGGCTGCACCCCCACGGCCCACGTTACTTTGCCAGTCTGCGGTACATGTCAGTCATGAAGGTGTTTCGATTCCTTGCAAGTTGCACCTCTTTGCCGAGGCACTTCGAAGGTTCCGTAGAGCTACAGTCTATGCCACGCTTTGGTGCCCCATCAAAACATATCAAAACGAGATTGTCACTTTGAATTGTCGAAATTCTATGTGAATTCAGTGTGAATTGTTGAGATTTTTTTTTCAGCTGGACGCACGCCAGGGCATGGGTCAGGATGAAGGAACCCCTACTTGTCAGACAATAACTGTATAACACTTAGCGGGCGGGCGGGCAATTTATTTCAAGAAACACTCTTTGGTACAGTACTGTCTATGTGAGGTACCGATGTCTATGTTTATGTCAATGGACTGGGACACAATGAACGGCTAACGCCTTTGTAAAGTCATTTGTCGAAGACATGTGTAGAAAAACATTTGAAGACGTGGATGGCTTTTGCTTTCTTCGAACCTTGGCCAATGTTGCCAAAGGGATTCTGAAAGCTTCAGCAAAGGAGATGGCTTTCAAAGTCTTCTGTGCTGCAATCCGCTGTCATTTTCCGTCGACTATTGTGAGGATTTGTTAGGGCTGAGACGCTCACTAAGTGAGCTCGCTGAGGACAAAGCTTTGAAACCGGCTCGCCAAACATCACGCCTGGATATTGCCGTGATGATCTCACATCCAGATTTTCATAATTCTTAATACTTCTGATTCTTTGTGCCCATTCAACGCATTGACTCATTGATGTCACGGTTTCCTTGCACTAAATTTTTGCAATGCCCTGGTCTCAATGTCGTGTTTTCCTGCGTTGTGCAGCATGATGCAGTGTTGAGGACTGTCACGGCATACACGTACATACACACACATACATACTTCATGTACAGTGCATTCGAAACAGACAAAATCAACACACATAATCATATATATATATATAGAATATACACCTAATATTATATGCCTGATAGTTTGTGAGACTGAATAATTGTAAACCCTTTATACTTTATTCTGGAAAGAACCGGCCGCCTGGATTTTAATTTGATGTTGCCCTTCATCTTTTTGTTCGTCATTATGCCTTTTCAGCTGGACAAAAGGCACGACTTCAAAGGATTCATTTTGTGACCTTTGCCAAAAGTATGTTTGGGAACAAAACATGTTACTGTATATACATGTGTATATATGTAATATCAATATTAGTGTATAAATAATTATATATGTATACAATCGCAACACACCCACATTATATATATACACTATGTATATACACATGTTGCATGTATGTATACAATTGTATATATATACACTATACAATCATACTGGTATATGCACATGTAGACTGTATGATAGTATGTGCTTTGCATCACGACAAAAAGGTGATGACCTTGGATGACCTTGTATTCGGGCAAACATTAGACAAGACTCACAAGACGAAAATTCAGCGTTTCACACACTTTGTGGTGTTTTCACATGTCTTCTGATTTTGTCGGTCTATCATGGTCTATCCATATTGAGAACGGTGCTGATCCCTTTCAACTTTATCAAAGAGTCTTGCTATATTTGCTACCACAGGTCAGAGTCATCCTTGGCGGATTTGTGATAAGGATTTGTGATTTGGACTGTTTCTCCCCGGAAGTCTCTTTTGCATTGGATCCGAAGAACAAACCTCGTTGTTCGATGTAGTCAAGTTGACACCCAAACGGACTCAAACTGATCACTTCCTGTGGACCAAGCTTTCGAAGCTCCAGTTTGAGACGGCCATGTCACGGAGGGGGTACCTGGCGTCGATTTTGCGCTAGCCTTTGGCCTGTCAGTTCATTCTGAAGGCCCAAGAATCTCAGGAAGTTGTTGGAGAGCCCATTGGAAGCTTTGGAGAAGCTTTGTATAGCCTAAGATGTTGGGACTTGTTACTTGTTTGTGCTTGTTCAACCTTTGCCTTCTCTTTTCCGACTCCACTTCGCATTTGTGAGACTTTGCCAGGCAAGCTCCAATGGGCTCCGGAGCGTCTCGAGAAAAAGAACAAATTGGGCCGACAGGAATAAAGGATGTGCACCTGAGCCATGCGCTGACGGAGAAATACATGGGATTGAGTCAACATGGAAAAGTGCAAGCAGAGTTCCTTGGCTGCGAGCAGGACGCAGCAGAAGCAGGCTGCAGGCCTTTTCGATGATCCATTCCCACAGATTCAGTGCCGCTGCACTGGAGATCAGGTAATTAACAAAGCACATTGTCTTTCCAAACCTTGTCCAAAGAGTTTACCTAATTACCTTTTTTTTTTTTACCTTTTTGGCTTTGCATCAACTTGTTTGAATCACATTGAAAGTCACATGATTTCTTCGGCTTGGTAGGCAAAGGTATCAATCGGTCACCTGGGGGCTTTTCAGTCCAAGCTCTGGTTTCCCCTCAGTCCAAGCTCTGTAGGCTTATTCTATCTGATAGATTCTATCTTAAGCTCAGTTTTTTCCCTTGTTATACTTGGTAATGTTTGTTCCATCGTGTTCCTTTTCTATATACTTGGTCCATCTTGGCCCATCTTGGTCCATCTTGGTGCCCTTTGCTTCGCATTTTCTGTGACCTGGACTGTGGAGCCGTGATGCGAAAAATATGCTGGTCATCACAACATCACCAACATATGGATGTGATATATATATAATTATATGTAATTAATACAGATGGAAGATCAAGCAATTGTGGGGCACAACAAAGCACCACTGTCGCCCTGAAAGCTCTTAGAATCTAGAAGACTTGTACCAGGCTTGTGCCAGGAATCCTATCAGTGGCTGCATATCTACTGGAAAGCATGGCTTGATTGACTGCAACAGCAACAGTATGTGCAGTATGAATTGTTTAGCCTCCAGGAATTCCACTTCAACGCTGCAACATCTCCAGAAGACCACTACGCTCGTTCCAGAAACTATCAGATACATCCTAGTCCTAATACTTGTATGATATGCACACATATGCACTATGTAGGTGAGACATGGATGCAATAAATGCACAGCAGGTTGAGATGTGTGTCTCATACCATTAGTGTGATTGGTTGGCACATAATCACCCAACACATTAAATTGTATTATATCATCTTATATTATTTTTTTTTATATATATATATATCTATATTTATATTTATATTTATATATTTAATTACTTATATTATATTATATCATATTATCTTATCTTATATTATATTATATTATATTATATTATATTTAATTACTTATATTATATTATATTATATTGTATTGTATTATATTATATTAAATTACATTACAATTATATTGTTATATTATATTATACTGTATCATATTATATTATATCATATCATCATGATATATTATGTTTTAACATATTATAACATATTATAACATATTACATTATATTACATTACATATATTACATTCCATTACATTATATTACATTATATTACAGTATTTTACATTATATTATATTATATTACATTATATTGTACTATATTATCTTATCATGGACATCCAGACAGGTTGGTTTCCTGTATTAGCTGGGAAAATACTTGTTTTCCGTTGCCAATCGTGTGAGCTGAGATTCATTTGTCTCTCACTTGTTGTCAGATACCCACCACCTTAAAGATCCCATTTGTTATCTAGCTGCCTTCAAAAGTGAGTGGAGCCCTTGGCACAACCACTGCGCTGAGCTGAGTGCTCATTCCATGTGATTCCTCTCGACTCCACTTGATTCCACTTGATTCCAACTGATTCCAACTGATTCCTGTCTCTGAAATATCTGAAATCTTTTAATTAGAAAGATGCGTCTGAGTATTCTGAGTCTGAGGTATGTTTGGATCGACTCAGACTATTGGGACGGCCACAGCTTTGATCTGTGTTGCAAGACCTTAACTCTCCCAGACGCTCCAATATCCTTGGATGATATACTTATTTGGACATATTCTGGAGATGTGGCATGGCTCAATTGGATCATGTCAGAGTTTGATCCCCGGATTCTAGTGCGTCAGTACCTCTGATACTGCAAGGGATGTCTCAGATGTCTCAGCATATATACAGACATATACAGACTTGTCTTCAGGATGCCAAAGACATTGTCATTGTCCCTCGGCGAACGTATCGTGATCCGTTCCGCGGTGGTGATAATGTCCTTGTTCTCGCCGACACTTATGAGGACCAGCTTTTGGTTGTGGTGGAATTTCTGTGCCATTGGGTCAGTAAGTGGCAAATGCTTTTGGCAAAACGCGGTATGACGCTGCCAAAGTATGTTCTGCACGGATTCAAGTATCTGCAAGGTCCATCGAATTGCATTTCGATCGATGCAGATCGGGTCCTGTGTGCAGGAGCCCTCTGGTGATGAGCAAGACCATGGCAAGGCCACCAAGTTCAATGCACGTGCTGCTTGCCAAGCAGCACCTCAGTTGCAACTCCTGGGCTGCACCACATTGGCTGTCCTGCAGCTAAACATTCAGCGCCATTGTTGGACTGTCCAGCAAGAGTCACGAGACAAATGAAGCTCATTGCTGTTGTCTATTCAGGCCATGCAGCAAGCTGAAGAAATCGGAGAGGCAAACACCTGAAAAAAATGTCGTGTCTGACAAGTGATACTTGAAGAGTACTGCGTTGTTTTCCGCGCGCTGCCACCTGTGTGTCCGCAACAAGCATGATGGAATCTGTTTTGCCAAAGCCTTTGGTACATACTGGGTACTTCAAAACCCAGAGAAGGCCTTTTGTGAGGGTTTTTGTCTTGACTTTGTTCGGTACATTGTCTTTCTCGGTACTTTGTCCATCTTTGTCTTTCCAGGACCCTTGGTTTGGTTTTGAACAAGAGTACTACCTCATTGACCCAAAGACGAAATGGCCGTTGGGATGGCCAGCAGGGAGGTATCCAGACAAAGACACCGATGCTTGGCACAACAACTGTATAACATGGCAAAACTTGGCAAAACGACCAACTTGGTATCGCTTGGGACAGGGCGTAGAATTTGCATGAATTTGCCAACCCAGCAACCTCCAAGTTTATGTCATGTTTGAACAAATACAATATCTACGTTACATAATGTTACATATATCTACAACTTTTTGGTAAGAATTGTTTTAGTGCTGAACTGTTAAGTTTCCTGGATTCCTAGTTTGCGGCATTTTGACAGTGCTTCGGAGCCATTTTAAATGCTTTTGACTGACTCCAAGTGCTTCATGTGTTTCCATGTGTTTCCTGCATTTCTTCGATTTCTTCACCGAACATGAACGTCTTAGGCATTCTACTGCTCTGTCGGCTCCACAAAAGTTGTGGCTCGCGAGATCATCGAAGCCCACTACAGAGCTTGCCTCTATGCTGGTGTCATGATTGGTGGCATCAATTCCGAGGTACCCCTGCGTTGATGCATCAGCCCCACCCTTCGATGTGCAAAATGTCCGCAGGTAGCTCCAGCTCAATGGGAATTCCAAGTTGGTCCTGCCTCTGGCACGTGACATGGCAACCAGGGCTCTGAAGAAACTGAAGAGAGCACAACAAAAGATATTTGGATTTCAGAGTGCTGCCCGGTGTTATAGTAGTTCCCTATTTTCCCAATTTCTTTCCTCTTGAGTACTGACTGACAGATCTTTGTTCCGCTGCCCAGATATGACAGCTGGCCCCAAACCCTCCATGAAAATGACTCTATCCAAGCCGGTATCTCCTATGGGTTCTTGATCTTCCCAGAAGCTACTTTTACATACTTATATAATCTTATATATATATACACTATATATATATACAGATCTACACAGCTACACAGATCGATAAAGACCTATACAGATCCTCTTTGGCCCCCACGAAATGAAGTCAAGTCCCAGGACACTGGACAACTGCCATGAAATTGTTAGGGTGTGGAATGAGTGACCATCACTTCAACACTTTCGAACATTTTGGAACTGGCTTTGCATGTCTTGCATACTTCACCATACTTTGCCATACTTGACCATACTTCACCATACTTCACCCACTTCAGCTGTTGCTTTTGCTACAACCACCTCACCAGCAAAGGCAAGGTGCAGACGATCTGTGGATGGCCCGTTACATTCTCCAGCGCCTGTGCGAGGACTCTAAATATCTCTTTATATCTCTTGATTGCATGCTAAGGCCATGGCTCTTTTTCTCGCTGCTCGTCATAACTCTTCAGGTCTCTTCATGTCTCTTCATGTAATCATTTTCAAGCTACTTGCCTCTTGCTATCTGCCCTTCTTGCAGGAATACAAGGTTGGGGTCACCTTTGATCCTAAGCCAGTTCCAAAGCAAGCAGGCATTGGTTGTGAGTGCCTCAGTGTCTCAGCGCTTGAACACACTTTGAGGTGAATGGTCTCAGAGTCTCAGTCCAGGTGCAGCAGGTGCATAGTCGCATTATTGTCGCAGTGTCAATGCACGTCAAGATATGCTGGGTCGCCCGAGGTCACACAAACTACTCCAACATGGCCACAAGAAGCTCTCCAGGAACGCATCACCATCGCAGACATCGCGTGCTTAGCGCTTCTTGTCGCTTCTTGCTCTATTTTTTTAATGTATTATGTATTTACTGTGTGTTATATAATCTGTGTTAATCTTTAGTTATCATGGTTATGCATATAATGTTTACATATGAGTTCACTGTGTAGTTTACTGTGTATTTTGATAGACTTGGAAGTACTGCGCTGTCTTTGGCGGCTCTTGCTTACCTGAAGCGCACTTTTGCTTCTTAGCTGATCTTCTTGTTGCCCTGCGAAATAGCATGAAATAGCTGCATGTTCTTGGCTTTGTTGCAATGCTTCCAACAATGCCAAGCCCAGAGTGTTGATATTAGCGACCCGTCACTTGGTCGCCACAGGAGGAATGGAAGCCATCAAGAAGCAATGCGAACGCTTGCGTCAGGCTCACGTTCTGGCCTTGTTGCAGAACTGAAGAGTAGCAGTGAGTAGCATGCACTTCAATCTAATTACTGCTTTCAATCTCACCATGAGCACCGCAAACGGGAAGGTCAGACATGGCCCTCAGAAACCAAACAGATAGCTTCAACGCAATCGAAACATAATGTTCGTTTTGATTGTGTATCTGGCCTAGGACAAGCACATTTCCAACTATGGCATTGGCAATGAGCGCAGACTAACCGGAAAGCATGATACAGCTGCCATGAGTGACTTTTCTTGGGGTGCGCCTGAAAAGAGTTTGCAACGTGTTGCAGTTCAGCAGCCATTCAGAAAGCTTAAACATGTCTTGATTTCGACATAGTGGACTTGACAGACCTGTCAGGGACAAGCAATGAGAATCAGTTTCAATTTTTGAGAGCAATTTGCTCCTTGCAGTAGTGAGCCGCGTTTCTATGTACATTTTACGATGCAAAGCCGAGAGGTATTGGGGATCGTGCAGCGAGCATACGCATTGGCTGCAAAGTAGAGTGGGCCTTAGAGTAAGTCCACGTCCTGAAAAGATGCAGGGTGATTTCAAGTGGAAATGGCATATTCATGCATATTCATGTTATACATATTTATACATAATATATATATATA
>Ga0126342_10000678_pt1 | contig 40214 bp, 30 predicted proteins | sample Cyp1metagenome_FD_92528 | JGI IMG/M metagenome (GOLD analysis project Ga0126342, IMG submission 92528) | Coral microbial communities from Lord Howe Island, Old Settlement Bay, Australia - Cyphastrea 1 metagenome | ecosystem: Host-associated > Invertebrates > Cnidaria > Coral ...
ACGACCTATCAAAAACAGGAGGTTTTGGCCGAATAATGGCCCCCCCCCCCCAGGTAAACCTGTAACCTTTTACGAGTGCCATCCGGACGATCACGCCCCAGCACCTTCGGTGCGGGCGGATTTGTTCATTTTACACTTTTTTGTATGTTTGTGCGTTTTTTTTCGGAGAGTTCGGCACCTGTGGAATTGTCAGCCGAATAGGTCCAAAGGTGAATTCCCTCTTGTGGATCTACTCCTGGAGAGCTGTTGCAGACATCACAGGCATGGAAATGCTGACACAGTTGCTAGTTGCACTAGTCTGCACTACTCATTCCTCAGCACTCGATGTCACAATGTTGTGGGAGGTTATACACTGGTTATACACTGGTTATACCGTTGTCTCAGAGGAGGTGACATAGCACAGCACAGAAAAACTGACTGAAATCTTTACTACAGTCAAGACTGTAGCTAGAGTGATTTTCCTGCTGACCAAATTCAGTGGCAGTTTGACTTCAGCTTTTACTTTTTGGTGCTTTACCTTTGATTCCTTTTTTTCCTTAGTTGAATTTTTGGGAGGACTTGGCTTTTCATTGAGCTGGTGCTAATCGACTCGTGAAAACCATCGCAGGTGCCGAACGAAGCGTTGGGATATGTTGGGGTGCTCCTTTCACCGAAGCCATTGATGTTTTCTTCAAATCTTTAAACTTTCCATTCATGCTGAGAGCGTGGCAAACCAAAGACTTCGTTTTGCTTATTTTATCAAGAATGCAGCCCACAATATGCCTTTTGAGTCCTTGTGCAATTGGTTCTGCCTCTGAGCTCTTTTGGGCTTCAGAATTGTTGTCAAGTATACTTCCGAAGCTGGACTTGAACATCAATATGATGAGACTCTTTCTGATTTAAAACTTCAAAACCACATCTACTTTAACTCAAACAAATTGAGGTTCACCGACCAAGAAAAAATGCACAAGTTCCGCGCCTGGGTGGCATTTGCACTTGCACAGCTTGTACAGAGATGTTCAAGGGCCTTGCCGTCAGCGCCGAGCAATGGAGATAGAAGTGAGCATCATCAGTGCGAAAGGTTTACGCAACGCAGATGATGGATGGCTATCTGGCAAGTCGGATCCATACTGCATTTGTGTTTCGGCAAAGAAAACTTTATTCGGGTTGCTTTGAACGCATCATTTTTTTCTGTAGCAGCGCCATTCTCAAAGTCTGGAACCGTCCACAGCTGCCGCAGCTCTCTTGGATTTTCAGTGCTTGCACCGTGAATGCCTAAGGCAAGGTGAGTGGCCTACTTAACCATTCGAACAGGACCAAAGTTTCCGCAGGGATTTGCAATAGACATGTTTTTTTTTTTAAATATGTATATATATATATACACAATGCGATTAGATAGTTTGATTTGTGTTCCCAGGTCATCCACAGAAAGCGTTTTTACCTTGGGATTGATCTACATCAGAGACTTTCGTAATTTGAGATTGTTCTTTTTGCTAAGCATTTGTTGTTGTTGCTTGGACGCTCACGAGCCGGTGGGTGATCCTCAGCGTAGTATGTCTAAGTATGTCTCCACCCTCTGGGTGTGCATCTGGCTCAGCCTTGCCATCTTCCTGAATGATGCGGTCTTTGGGAAATTTACCTTGAAGAAATTAGAGTGTTTCAAGCAAGCGTGCGCTTTGAATACACTAGCATGGAATAAGAAGATAGGACCTCAGTGACCTCAGTTCTATTTTGTTGGTTTCTAGAGCTGGGGTCATGATTGATAGGGATAGTTGGGGGCATTTGTATTTAACTGTCAGAATTCTTGGATTTGTTGAAGATGGACTACTGCGAAAGTATTTGCCAAGGATGTCTTCATTGATCAAGAACGAAAGTTAGGGGATCGAAGACGATCAGATACCGCCCTAGTCTCAATCATATCACACACGGTCTCACAAGCACAGGGCCAGCTGCAGCGCAGGCCCGTGTGTCCAACAGATTACACCTGCTCATGGTGAGCAGGGTTCGACACAGCAAAGCACAAGTCAAAGCAGGCAGTCGTCAGTGGTTGCCGCTGCCGACTTCCTTGCATCTACTGGAAAACATTAACGGCCGGCAGGGCCAACGTAGGCCAACAAACGGATTAAAACAAGGCACGGAGGAAAACGGCTGCCGGTTGCCGCCTCAAGGCTCAAGTGTTGCAGGCCCTTAGCTGGCTCACCCAAACGGTACGTTTGTCCTCTATTGCTGTCCCACTGGCACCTGATGATGCTTGTGCAAAATCAGCCCAATTTGCCTCCTGACTCCTTCCTGTCAAGCGCATGTGGCAGCAACTGCAAATGGCTACTAAGCCAATTAAAGTTACCCTATCTGATTCGGGCAGACACAAGTGCAATGACATTCATGCAAGGGCAACTTGCACGTGCCCTTCCACGCAGAGTGCCATCACAGTCAGGGATGAAACAGAAGCATGCGTTGTCATAGTCTTGTCCTCCAAGGCATGTGTGACAGATATAATATAAGCCACATAATCGAAATGGCTAGCAAGAAGTGCAATGATAAGGACCGCTGAATTCAAGTGGCGTCCTCACCGTCACAAGCAGGGGTCTGCCAAAGTAGAGATCCGTCAGTTGTCACAGCCATCATCTCAACCACGAAATGCCGTACATCCACAAGCAACTTGTTGCTGAGCCAATTCAGAATGAAGTAAGGCACGATCCAATGAGGCAAAGCGACATGGCGAAAGCAATTCCCAAACATCTCCTGTCACGGTGTACCACTTAGTCTTAATCATAAACCATGCCAACTAGAGATCAGAGGTCGTGATCTGTAATCGCGAGGTTCTTGGATTCTTCGGGTGCTTTGTGCAGCTTTTGTCTCAGTCTGTGGTGACGCAGGCATCCATATAGTTCATTGCATGTCCCCGGGGGCCAAATGGGATCGTCCAGTGGGATGTCAGGGAGGGTATGGACCCCTGGGGCGGCACTAAGAGGGGCCTCCTTATCCCCCGACGAGGATCGCTCTCGGGCGAGAGTGCCCTGGCCCCAGTGCCCCTGTGGCCAAGTTACACATTCTTCGCCTGGGTGTGGCCCCTGGCACCCCTTTGCATTTTTGTTGCTGGTCTTCACCTTTCTTCATCCTTCTTCTTTCTCGTCGTGCTTTGTTGCTGGTCGCGGCGTGGCCGTTCTGGCGCCCACGCGGCCTTTGCATACCGCCTTGTCAAGTTCTGTGTTGCTGGCCTGTCTGCTTCTTTGCTGACGGCTGATGTAGTCCTACTGGCTTCTGATGCTGGCCCCGGTGTGGCCTTCTGGCTCCCGTGTGGCCCTAGTTGGCGGCCGATGTGCTTCCGCAATCTTCTCATCGTTAATATTCCATGTCGCGTTTCTTTATTTCTGGCCCCGGTCTGGTCGCCGTGTGGTCCTTGCGTCTTCCTTCTCTGAGTCTGTCTTGCAGCGTTCCCGGCCCTTTTGGCTTCTGAGTGGTCCTCGAGGGCCTTATTCACTCTTGTTGTTTTCTTTGTTGCGCGCCGCAGCGTGGCCCTTCGGGCCCGGTATTGAATCCAACACTCTTCTGGTCTTTCTTGGTGCTTCCCGCGGTGTTGCTCTTCTGTCCCCGCTGTGTTCTTCGCAGTGCTCTTGTATGATGCTATGCTATGCCTTCCTTTCTGTTTTGCCATTCCCCACTTTCCTGGCCATGTGCCCAATGAAGCGTCAGCAATCTTGCCATTGCTTCGCAGAGCCCATTCATTACCCTGCGCTTCCAAAGGGGGCTTGGCTTGCTACAGGATCCCTTTCATCGGCTACTGAGTCGCTTGATTCTGGACTAGGTTCCATCTATTTTGCAGATGATTGTGATCTCTTGCTCGCAACCTCCACCTTCGTCTTTTCGTTTTCGCGCCCTGTGCCGGGTATGTGCCTTCCTAGCCATCTTCTACCCAACATCTTGGTGGAAGTTTGAGGGTTTGAGGCGGTGACCATGCTCCCTCACTGCTGGCGTATACCCAGCGCTTTTGTCCAACTTGAGAATTTGAGTTCTGTCTTTCTTCTTTGTTTGTTCGCCACCGCCACTAGGCATGTAGAGGGCAGCCCTGAAAACCTCCTTGCCTGCTCCTTTGTTCATCCGTCTTCCAGCGCTCGACTCTTCTGTGTCTTCTTCCTGTTGCCTCCGTACAACTGGCAGGACAGGCCTCTCCGAAACTTACAGCTTGGCTTTGATGGGCTATCGCAGTTTTGGGCCCAGCCAAGTGTGCGAGTGCAACCGGGTTTTTGAATAGTTGATAGCATTCCTATTGGGAGCATTGCCAGTTGCTGAGCAGCCTGTCCTCCTTGGCTTGTGGCTTATGGTGAAGTCTACCGCGCTTCAGCGCGTGTTCTTGAGTCTAGGCTCCGAATCTATCACCGGTTAGATATAAGTTGGCCTAGTGGCTTCCCTACATGTCTTTGTCTGAACCACATTTCCTTGAATGGAACTCCTCGACCAGCACACCAATTTCGGTATTTTCGCTCTGTGGCAGAACCAGACTGCGCAAAGCTATCTCTATTCTTCATGTTTGCGCCCGCCGGGCTCCCTGACATGTGCATCACCAATGAACAGGCGCATCAGCCTCTATGTGTCAAGCTGATTGTCATCTTCCATATTCTTCCCACCAGCGTCGGAGACCTGGTATGTATGGGGTTTCGCCTCAGCAGACATGTGCTGAGTGCTGTGCTTTTGTGCTTGGCAATATCCCAACAAGGCCGTAGATCGCTATTGAGTATTGCAATTCCCACCCGCCGTATGAGCCCCGACTATCCTTTTCAGGATCAATGGCCGTTCCATATCTTCCCTCGCCATTCTTTTTGCTGAGGTTCTTTGTTGTTCGGCTTTGTCTTGACCCCCTTTGACCCTATGTCCGGTGTTTCCCCTTTATTCCTCCACTTTCTTGTTTGTCAATCTTCTTTGCGCCTGGTTTGCTGTCCGCCGGTCCCGGACCCTTTGCAATACCTCGATCTTTTTCTTTCTCTATCCCTTGTTCCCTTCTGCGCCCAGTGCTGGCACGGCGCTTCACGTTGTTGCTCGGCCTTTTTTTCTTCATAATTTTCTTTCCTTGAGAAGCTGCGTCTTGGCTGCGTTAGTTCTAGATGGCCGATTTGAACCCCAAGCTTTGGCCGGGGGGAAGTGCAGGCCCGGTCTCACCTACTGGTGCTGACCACGAACCAAAGCAAACCAAACCATAGTTCATTGCATGTAGTTTCTGAATTTCTTAGCAGGTAAAACCAATTTGACGGTTCAGTGCCTGTTTGCTTGCTTGCTCGCTTGCTCGCTTGCCCGGTTGCCCGGTTGTCCGTTTGCTTGTCTGTCTGTTTGTTTGTTTGTTTGTGCGTGCGCGCATGAGGAAAAATTGCAGAGAGGCAGAGATGTAGAACTTCTGCCTCCTCTCTTTGTTCCCCTATTTCTTTTTGTTTGCCAAATGAAATTCAGGCAAGCACATCCATCTCTGCGAGCGATGCACCAACAAAGTGGCCACAGAGTATGACCGTTATTAGGATATCAGCGCTCACTTTGGCATGTCATACAATTTCTTGTCCTTATCACAAGCTGTTCTACTTAGATTGTTTGCACGGTTGTTGCAGTGGCTGCACTTGTTCGGACAGACTCTTTTCGCAGAGCATCAGAAGCGTTAAAGTAATTTGGTGATGCTCAAACTTGGATAAGCTCGCGTTTTGACCTTAATGGGTGTGTTGCCGAGGTTTTTGACAGACATGTGTGTTCTCTTGTCGTGTGAAGGTAATCAGTCTATGTCCGTGTTTGTCAGAGGTTCTGATAACTTGTACATGATTTTCTCTGTGCCAATGCTTACCTCTCTGAGAGGTTCTCTCCCAGATAGAAAATGCCAGTCTCTGCATGTCTCTGCAGAGATGCGTTTGTCTGGAACTCCACACATATACGACTTATACTAGATATAATGCATACAATTTTGTATTAACATGGTTGCCTCCAACGTGCTCATGTTCCCCATCAAGACTTGCCCTGGGGCCCTTGGGTGGGCTGGGATACGGCCAGTGCGCCTGACTAACCCAACTAAATACTGCTGCCCCTCCCCTGTGTGTTTGCTTAGTGAGCTTGGCATGATGGAATTATGTTGGAGCATGTTGCTGATGTTGGTTTTGCTTGCTGGAAATGCATCTGCAGAGCATGGTTGGGTGGTTGGGCAGCTGCAGAAAAGTGACCGGCTGCCCGCCCGCCCGAGTTCAGCGCATGGGTTGCTTGTTCTAGGACCCAAGTGCCCTTTGGTGGATTGGGCTGGCTGCAGTCTGCTCACTGTCTAGTGTGCTGCCTGCAGCCGTGCCTGTGTGGCACTTTTTTTTGCAGGGAAATATGTGTTGCTTGTGTATGAGCCAGCTTGTGGGCATGTTAATAGTGGGCTACTGTAGCTCATTTGTTAGTCGAACGGTCCAGTAGAAGAGCTGCGCAGCAGCGGCTAAGAGAAGGCAGATGGAGTGAGCTATCAACCGTGTCATTGCTTGCACGACATATCATTCAGCACCTGGGCTGCTTGCAACTTTACACGACTATATACTGTATATATATATACACACATATAGTTTATACATATATATATATATATATTATAATTACACTATATATATATATATTATTACAATGTATATCTATATATACATAGAATAATATACTCTTTAAATGTATATATACATACATACATACATACATACATACATGTTGTGCACATATTTATGCATTAATTAGTGGGTAACAGAGCGGAATCGAACGTGTGTGCTCACTGTGTCATCTCTGCATTCCTTGGCAAACCTTTACCTTGATCCTCATACTTTGGCCAATTGGTGTGCTGCAGGACAAAATTTAAGACGCACTGTCTTCAAAATACACTCAATCCGGTTTGGAATCGAACATCTATTCTGGAACTGGTCTCTTGGCATTTGACAAGCCCTTTCGTGCATAGCTATCATCTTAGTCAAATTTGAGAATCCTTGCGCGGGCACCAAGGACTCACGAAAACTCCTGGAATTTGAAGTCTGGGATGAAGATGCGTGCTCTGTTGACGATTTTCTGGGCAAAGCTACTTTTCACTCGAAAAGGCGTGGTGGTTCAGGACTAGGACTTTCAGTGAGCTATGGTGTAGGTGAAATTCCCCTTGACGAGTGTGCTGCATTCATGTTGCGAGTTGTGGCAGTTGTGGCCAATTTCTATCTACTATGCTTCAAACAATATCCAAGAAGCAAATCGGGAGCTGTGCTGATGCAAAGTCGAAACCGAGAACGTAGACGGCGTCAGAAAACAACACCTTTTTTCTGACACCCGTCGTCCGACACTGACCCTGCCCTGTCAGGCTTGTTCCTGACGAAGTTTTCGAGGGAGACTTGAAACTCACAGGTGCACTTGCACAAGGCAAGAAACAAAGGAGAAACACATGACCAAAATTGAGATGGTCAGATGTCTCAATCTAGTGCCACACACTGACAAGACCGTCACGGATGTCGAACCCTGGATGCTTCCTGAATTTGATCTGCAGGTAGCATACGAGTTCGCATCAAAGTGCTGAAAACATATGACTACGGCTTGATGTCAACGTTCTGTTGCTGCAGGCTGGTTGCCAAGTGCTGGACTAATATTGTTTGTTGATTGGAAATTCCTGATGCGTTGCCGAAGGTCATGACTGCGCTCACTCCTTTATTGTACAGAGTAGCAGAGCAGCAGACTCTGCGCCGTTTCACAACATTGAGTCGGTTAGATTCTTCCATAGGGGCTGGCGCTCTGATTCTTGCTTGTAAGTTGGCGCCTTTGAAGCCTGACGCGACGGATAAACATGTTACTTATCTTGAGCACTGTTTCAAGAATGGTCAAGAATGTGCGTTTGTTGATGCAATAATCAAATACATTGTCATGGAATGGCAAGAACCATCAAGAACCGTTTTAAAAGTGGGTTAGAAGTTGACTTTGCGTAACAATACTCTGACTGTACAAGACTATAGGCTGAGAATGACTGAGCTGGATCTGACTAGGCTCAGGTGCTTCACTGGAGCCAAGATTGGGATCCGCCAGGCCCAGAAACATCAGACGACATGAGTGTTATGCGGATAAGTTGCTGAAGTCCGAAACTCATTGCAGAATTGAAGAATTCTTGATATGTTTTGGTTGTTTCAAACGTTGCCCAGCTTGTTTCAACGAAGCTCAGTCCTGGGGTGCAAACAGACACTTCACCAGCTTTCTGGTCAATCGGAACCCATCCAAGGCTGTGGGCTGCCCTTTGTTTGAGAACAGCTGAGGTTGCTGAGTGCAAAACAGGGGTGAAACAATGAAGCATTTTCACCAGCGGCCATTAAGTATGATATGACTATTGGTCCCAGCGATTCTTTTTTCGCTATCTATTTATTTTCTCAAGATGCAAATGTCTTGGAAGTAAACTGCTTCACAGACGCAGAAAGTGGTGCTCAAGTTTAGGAGGCTTGAATATCCAAGTCATGAAATTGGAAATCTTGTGTCATGTTGAGAACTGAGTACACAATATCCAGTTCTTGCTCTCTTGTCTATGATTTAAAGAACCATCAGTTGTGGAAATATCAGGCTGTATTGCTGTACTGTTTGCGTTGAAGTAAGAGAGAGAGAGAGAGAGAGAGCTCAATGTGTGTTGCAATTTGACGTAAATTGCCTTACGCAAGTCTACTATGCAAGTGTATGCTACAAGTAATCTCCAGAAGGCACGAAGTGCATTCGTGATAAAAATCGGAATGGTGCTGCACCATTGGAGCATTTCGAATGCTTGCGCCGTTCGGCCACAGCTCCATGAAGTGTCTTCTCTGGCCGATCACAGTCCAATTCCGACCGTGAGGCCATCCTGGGTGAAAGGTGGTGGTACAGGTGGTACAGGTCTAGTGAGTCCAGTGGCTTGTGCAATTGCAGGGATGTTTCTGTCGAGGTCCAAGAGGTCCAAGACTAGATTGAAGGCAGTTGTAAGAAGCACCAGAACAAACCCGGAAGCTGCAGCCTCGAATGATGATGGCATTGATTATGCGAGTGACGCATTTGAAGTGAGACCTGTGGGGAAAAAAGGCTTAGGTGTGGTAGCTACCAAGCCGATCAAGCGGGGAGAACTCTTGTTGGAAGAAGCTCCGTTGTTGGTTTTTCAAGACCAATCCTTTGACGTCCTATTTGGTGACTTGCAGGAGATTCTGGTAGATGAGACGTCATTTGACAAGTGGGATACGAGCTTGAGAGAGACATTAAAGTCAAGATGCAACGAAGAAGTTTTTTCAAAGTTCTGGGATCTTGCGGACTCGTGCAGCGAGAGTGTCAAGACAGCTCTTGGAATAGCTCGGACAAACGGCATTGGACTGTCTGAAGATTCTGCTGGCCTATTTTTGCTTCTTTCCAGATTCAACCACAGCTGCAAGCCAAACGTGCACAATAGCTGGCAGGAAGATAGGCAAGTTCAGGTGTTGCGCTCAACCTGTGATATTGACCGAGGGCAAGAACTTTGCATCTCTTACTTGTCGCTCTTGACTTTGTGTGCTCCTGCTAATGAAAGACTAGGAGAGATTAGTGATCGATTTGGCTTTGATTGCATGTGTGAATCTTGTTCGCGGTCGAAAGGTGCTAGCGACTGGCGACGTGAGCGGTTATCACAGCTTTGCGATGCATTTTCCCGAGAGGAGGCAGTGGAAGACACATCAGACTCCATTATTTGGTTGAACTTGAGACCACGAATGCCGTTGTTCTTTGAGGTGGACAAGGAGGTCGTCTCGGAAATGACTGCGCAAGCATCAAAGAGAGGACCAAGCAGCTCAAGCAGCTCAAGCATTGTGGACGACGATGTTGTTGAACGGATTGATATGCGAGATGCTCTCAGAGAGACTGTAGATTTACTGGACGAAGAGTTTGGTGGAAATCTGGCAGCACGAGCGCTGGTCTTTTTCGGGGCCTTCCGACGAGCTTTGAAATCACGCCGTGTCTCTGCTGCAAGATCCTTGGCCGCAGCAGCCTGGAAGGCCACAGTTGCAGCTGAAGGGCCGTCTTGGAGAGCTCGGCAATTGGAATCCTTTGCCAAAGATGCAAGGAGACCTCGAACGCCAGCGAATGGTGACAAAATGTGACAAACAGCAATTTGATTTGAAAAGGCCAAACATCACAGCCTACTGTTCCCATGTCCATATGTTGCCTGCTTGCTCTACCGATTCAGATTGAAGGATTTGAGATTGTGTTGAGGTCTTGCTGTTCGGATTGTGAACACCCGCCGTCTACTGGCTAAGCAACTTACACCGCTTGTGCTTTGTCAAAACGCAAAAAGCGAAGCCAAATCTTGTACACAAAAAATGCCTTTCACCAGTGGCAGTAAGCAGGAACGATCCATGTGCAAAATTTGCAGTGTGCAGATGTGTGTGCAGTATCTTAAAGCCGGAGATCCCCCCTGCAGTGCACTGCAGTGATGGAGCGTTGGTCAGATCCAGTGCGGGACTTATGACCTGCCAAATGTCAGACACTTTCTGAATGAGTTTTGTACTTCATAGACATTCATAGATTTGTAGAAGACTTATTGTAGACTTAGAGAATTTCCAAGTGACCAAGTGCTCGACCAAGTAGTCGCACATGTGCTGTGGAATAAGTCTTCTAAGGCTCACTTCAGGCCTGCATATTTATCGGATTCCTTTGGTTGAAGTTGCTCGATTGACTCAAATCTCAAAGCAAAGCGCTGCCAGGGTTGGGGTCAACCTTCCAAGTTCTGTGGAGGACTCCAAACAGAGACTTTCTTGCTTCGTTGCAACCTACAGCATCTACAGCACTATGCTGCAACTTCGGCCACCTCTGCTGACGAAATTGAAACAGAAACTGCAATCCCATACAATCCCTCTATGCACAAGTTTCCAGACATTGGCTCTGATGCTTTCGGTCACCATATCATGTACTATATTTTTTCTGTGTTTGAAGTAGTCCCAACCAAGATGCGTGGAATGTGCGGATCTATACTTTCGAAAACACGTTTTTCTTATTTGATATCACTGATATGATATATCACATTCGTCTCAAGTCCATGGAGTGTGAGACTGCCGAGGCTTACCATCGTTCGAAATACCGAAATATACAATAAATATTCTGAAATACTATGAAATACTTTCACAATTTTTTATTCAATTTTTTTCTTCTTCTGCTGAGCCAATCCTGTATTTTGATAGGATGGAATATCCACCACAAAGATGATGACAACGGTCAATGAGGCCACTCAAAGCAGGTGTGGGGGGAGAGAAGTAGAGTCTTTGCAGCATGTCCAGGTGATGGCGCGTTCACTAAATCTGATGAGGCAGAAGTCTGCAGAGATGCTTGTTGTGAGCACAACTGCAATTTGATGCAAAGATTTTGCTCATTTGGACTCATTTGGAATCATTTGACTGCTTTGCGGTTTTCAGACTCGGACTAGTTGCAGCTCCGGCGCTAGTTCAATGTCGGGCTCCAAGTGAATTAAGATTCTTTACTAATTTTACTACAAATTGATGTAAGGGGTCTGCTTGGATTGCGAGGTTTCTACATTCACAGTGTTGGTTTGATAAGCTGGTCAGGAGCTTATATTTCAGTTTTTGTGGATTGCTCCAGCTTGCAACATGCTGACACATGCACACACATGGGAAGACAAAATTCTTCAGCCAGCCCTGATCCACTGAAGCTCACATTAGGTTGTTTCGGCTACTCTTGATCTATGTCTTGATGGGATCGATTTGGTTGCTCTGCTGCATTTCCGGCTTCTCATTTCTGCTTGATGGCACTACCTCCCTTACTCAACAACAACTTCCTCTGCAGCTTCATTGCGGTCCCGGACCAGCTCTACAACGGGTCCGCCTGACATACCCTTGAGATGCACTTGCGACCAGTGTCAAACTGTTTCAAAATGTGTCAGACTGGTGTGCTTGTGTTGATGTGTTGTGATATGTTGTGATTCTGTGCGCTCACCAGCAAGTAATGTGGCGAAAACAACGAAGACTGTCTCTGCACAGAACTCTAGGGGTGGCTTCACAAAGCAGCGACAATGCAAGCAAAAGGTCCAGTGATTTACAGCAATGTGATTACGTCACAGTATTTCATTTAACCGCATTTCGGAAGCATTTCCAGCAACCTGAAAGGGTTTGAGCTAACAAGTCTTTCGACCATGTGCATCAGTGCTGCATCAGTTGGTTAGCTCGTTGCTTGATTTGATCAGTTTGATCCATCATTTGGATTTATTTTCTGGCTTTAACTTTCCCCAGCCAGGATGGGAATGGGTATGTTTCGCTGGGCATTTGAAATTTTCTACCCCGAGGCAAGGGCGTGTGGCCTTCTCTAGTCTAAACATGTCTAAACTTGGCTAGGCAGTGTTTGTCTTGTTTTGTCTTGTTTCATGGTGGCACTGCCGACCTTCACACTACTTCCTTTATGAAGTGATGGAAGGTTTCTGTTCTGAACTTCACGTTTCACAGTGAAGCAAGGCAAGCCAAATGTTGAAGGTATTGTTGGTATTGCCATATTTGTTTGCCAACAATTTCAGACATTCACCTTTGCTAAAGTGCGCCTGCTAGATCGCCCGTTCCAACGGGAGCCTTCAAGAACCTGCAGAGAAGAGCATTGCTTGCATAGCAGGATGCAGGCCGGCCTACTTAGACTAGGGACTAGGGAAGTTGAGGGCGGTTCGGCACAGTTCGGAGAGTTCTGCAAAAAGAGTCTCGCACGTCGCAGGATAAACAATCTTCGGATGAAGCGTGTCAAGCTGAGGCACTTGGAACTTTTCTTTCAACACTTCTGAAAAAACATGAAACATGTAGGGTGCGTACGGACTGTACGGTCGTTTGTTCAGTTTGTTCTGCTTGTTTTGATTGGAGGTGGCATGGATCAGAGAGATATTTGTGCCTCAGCCAAGATGCTGGGACCCCGGCTAACCCACAAGCGGCACAAATTGTTCACCACCCAACGGCTCACTTACAGAACTGCTGAAGGAATTGCAGAGCCACAATTCTTGATACAAAGAGGTCCCCGGGGTCCACATATTTTGATTGCAGGGCTGGGCTGTCACTGGAGATGAGAAGCATGCCGTCTCCATCGAAATGCATCAGGCCAGGGATTTGTAGCTGTGTAGCTGGTTTCTTGATGTTTCTTGAACTTACAGATCTTACAGGACTGCTTTAAGTCTTAATTTGTTTCAGCTGAAATGTGCGCGCTAAGCTTCTGCTTTGTCAGGTCTACTGGCGTGATGTGATGGTCCCCGATACGTGCTCTGACTTGGTCTTTTTGGTCCGTGAATCAAGTCACTGCGTAGACTATTGAGGTACACTTTGCGCGTCATGGATGCGACCTCTGACTTTCATCAACATTGGCTGTCCTTCAAGGCCTCATATGTAGAAACTGCTGAAAGTCAGAGGACAGTATGAAGTTTCAACCTCATACTGCTGAAGTGTAGTGCCGTATGTCATTCTACACTGTTATAGCATGTTTCTTGTTTACTGGAGTTTGTGCCAAATCTTATTACCTCGCATGAATTCGCTGTTGCCCTGTCAGCCTGTCAATCACCTTCGATTCGGCGGATGGTTGGCTGCTTATTCCCACGAGAGCAAGGCCTCTCCATACAAGGCGGGCCATCACAAGTGACACCGACGAGTGACACCAAGTGAACATGATCTAACTTGATCTATCTAACTGTCTAGTTTGACAGTCTAGTTAGACGGTCTAGGTAGACTCCCATTGGATTATTTTGAGCAACTGTTTCTGCCAGGGGATTCATTGTGTGTTTGATAATGTCCAGTCATGTCCAGTTCAGGTGATAGTGGACACTTCTTGTCCTCCAGAGTCGTGCAAACTCCTTTGTGCTACTTGGCAAAAACACTACCAGCAGCCTATGAAAAGGCGTGGTCTGCCTGAAAGACTCTTCTCCAAAGTTGACTGTAAGGCGTGGACAGACATGCTGCCACCTTCCCAAAGATCCTGTGCAGGTTGGGAACAAGATGGAACAAGCAGCATCAAGCAGCAACATTTATTTTGACTTCCTCCGAACCACTGCCTTGGCTCAGCCTTGGCTCTGTTGGCTCTATATTCAGGCTTTTACATTGCAGAGCAGATCTGTGGCAATCACTTGCAGCTGCCTTATAGTGTCGTTTTCTGAAATGGCTATTCCAGTACAGTAGACTGATGTATATGAGGGTTTCAATTTGAGATGTCCTGCCAGAGTCAGCTGGATCTCCAATGTGGTGTGATGACACTGTAGGTACGTGGGGCATAGTGCAGACAGAGACTCTGCAATCCTTGATATGGCAGGCACCTCAGAGTCGCAGAGTCTCGGGTTTTAGATAAGCTTTCCAACAGATGCACCGACGGATTAATGTTGGGTGCTGAAACCAGGTATTTGAATGAGTGACTCTGGCGTTTGCTCGAAAGGACGTCAAGTGTACATATTTGTTATTTGTGACATTTTGTGAATGTGACGCAGTGTCACGATGAAAAGACGATGAAAAACGGCTACAGCCTTGGGCGCCGCAGTGTGCTCTGAGCAAATGCAACACAGCCCGAGGTACTGCTCATACAGCAAGTTTCAACGGCAAGCATTCATTTCATTTCATTTCACTTTATTTCATTTCAATAGTTTTAGTATGTCTCGATGTATCTCAGTGTATCTCAATGTCAATATATATATATATATTATAGTATCATAATAATTAATATGTCATAATGTTTTTACATGTTTTTGATTTGAACTATGCAAGAGGCCGTTTTGGCTCCCGGGCCGCTGGTTTGGCCACTGAATGAAGAGTCTGTGGGTGCTGATCGCAACTGCGGCAGCTAGGATCCCAGCTTCTGCTTCCGTTCCAAACTTGATTTGACTTCAGATTGAATCAACTACGAGCACAGTGTCCTTGATGCTTTGAATGTCAGTTCAGGTCCGGTCCGAAGTTCTCTTTTCATCAGTTCTTGAGGTTGCTGCCGCAGTGGCACCTGCACCCAGCCCATCTCCGCTAGAAGAGAGCTCAGCTCTGCACTTGTCCCTCAAAGTTACCGATCTCTAGAATCCTTCAGGATGAAACACTTAGAAAACAGAAAAGAGGGGTTTATGGATCTCTGACTTTGCAGCATCACTACACAGCCATCTCTTGATGTAGGTGGACATTGAACGCTTTTGTGCTTGGGTCCAACTGCATCAAGCTGCACTTTCTCAGACAGAATGACGGGAAAAATACTAAGCAGTCAATGAGGGCCAGTGATGTTCAGAAGAACAGAGCCTGTATCTAGCTGCACTTGCACAAGTCAGAGACACGACAAGGGACAAGACAAAGCACTGTGATCTAGTTTTCAGATAAGAAATGGTGTATACATACGTATGTATACATACATATGTACACACACACATATATATATATATATATACAAATGTATATATTATAGAATCATATAGAATCCATCTTATATTTACTTTCATTTGATCTCATTCTCAAGACCTCGAAGAATTGTGCCGCATGTAGTTTGTCCAGATGGCACGGAAAGCCGGGAGCTTGGGTTTGCACATGTTCTAACCAAACAATTGGTGAATGATTGAGTCATTGAGTCAACCGGTCACCTGCGTTGCCAAGGTTGGCTTTGGATCAAAGAGATGGCGGTCAACCGCAAAGAGGGAAGCACAAAAATCACGCACAGTTACGCAGCTGCAGAAAGCACGAAGTGCCAAGATCCATTGCTGCCAAGAGACAGTTTCATTACTTGAGCGATACACAGTGGAATTTGCCGTTGAGGCAAAGATGTAAGCTAAATGGCTAATATTGTGAGTACTGGCCGTCCATTGCAAAGGTTAAGATGCTGCAGCTTCCCCAGTCTGCTCAGCGAGAGTGTGCGCCCACGGATAGGGATGAAATTCCTTCCGGTTGAATTTCATTTTTGTCATACAGTTGACGTGATTGACATAGATTGACATGACCACTTCGGCAATATTTGGCAATCACAACATATCACAACTTGCTTCAAATGAACCTTTTTGTCCCAAGGCCCAAGGCAAAGCGTGACTACATTGTGGACGATAGGCCCTCACAACGTAAGAAGGGTCCAGGGCTCATTTCGATCCCATTTGGATCCTGTGTTCTTCCCCTGTCAGCTGCTGAACAGCACAGCAGGTTCTACCAGCTGCAATGTGGCTTTGACAAAGGCCATCTATTCCAAATTCAGAATGTCCTCAAGAACCTTCTCTGACTTGTTGTATCTTCCAGGGCCTGGTGTGATTTTGTGAGGCAAAATACGAAAACATTCCAGGGACTCGAGTACAGTCTGCAGCAGGCTGGACGAAAGGATCTGATAAGAGAACATTCTATAGAAATAGTATGAAATAGTTTTATAATGTAAGATTATACAAAGATATTACCCAATGTTTCTACGTGAGCCTGTATGGTGCCTGCTTCGCATTGCGTCGTGCAGGTGGTCGACACGTGCGCGTTGTCATACAGGCTCACTGCGATGTATTTCAGCTTTCACTAAGCAACACAGCTACTAGATGCTACTGGATGCCAACGGATGCCTACTGGTCACAGAGCACTTGCAGGATGGGAAAAGCTTCGATCCTAGCAACGTCTCTGGTGCCAGGCGAATTAGATGACTGTTAATTTTGCTTTGGGCATCTTTTGGAAAACCATTTGTGCCACCCATAGTGAACTGCAAATTGCAAATCAGTGTTTGCACGCAGGCGACATTTGAAGAAGCTGGTTCAGCTGGCTTGCTTCGGAACGATCTTTGATGTTTGATTTCCTAAAGCCAAAGCTAGCTTGTGTTAGCTGAAGTTGCTCTTGCTTTAGCAAGGAATAGGCAGGCGCCAGCACCGTTGAATTCCTAGAAACATCCCCCACCTCCTCACCCCCAAGCAGGCCCGGCTTCAATCCCCCTTTGGCTGGTGGTTTGACTACGATTCAGCAACTAAAAACAACCGAGTCAGCAACGTACAACAATAGTAGTTTCGTACCTCCCCGGCCTCAAGCCGATTCTTTTGGATGTAGGGATCTGCAGGGTAGGTTTGTGAGTATGGGATTCTGTGTGATACTGTGTGATACTGTGTGATACTGTGTGATACTGTGATGTTACACAGAATCTTTTCTTGAAGCCTCCAGCGTTGGGAGAGGCAGAAGAAGCAGCCGAGCTGGCTCGCATTCATGGTGGCGAGGCAAAGGGAAAACCAAATGCTTCACATCTTGCAGCCACGACATACCCAGACGGCATTGTCAAAACAGACATGACATGACGCACCACATGACATATCAGCCTGCTGAGTTTCATCCTTGTTGTATATAATTCTTTTCCGACTTGACTCCATTCAAAGCTACACCAGCAACGTGTCTGCTCTTGCTTTAGGGTGTTACTGCCGGTGTTGGAGTACTCGGGACGAAATTGGAGTTCAATCACCTTTCTGCAGTTTGGATCTATGCATGTCTATGCTTAATTCTTGGTTCTCAGCTGTAGAGGGCTGAGTGTCTGGACTTTGGGATTGTTCTCGAACACTGCGAAACTTGAATTCCAGGCTAGAAATGCTCTAGCGAAAACTGCCGCAGAAGCAGCATCGAAAGCAAGCAATCAGAGGCAAGGCTTTCTCCGTTAATGCGCTTGGTTCTTTGAACTTGTTCGGTGCCTCTCTGACTTCTCTGAGTTCCAACGACAAACTCAGGCTTGACTGGATACATTTAATGCTTTTTATATGCTTTGATCCGTCGTTTCCTCTCTTCCAAGACATCCCAAACAAACCGTTTGTCGATAGCGAAAATTGCAGGCCATTGGCCAAGGCAAAAAGCCGGAAGCAGCTCAAGAAGGCGAATGGAAATGTGCTCAGCATATCTCAGCATGTCAGGGTACAGTTGCGAGTAGACTGTACTTCGAAGCAATCCTTACTGTGTGTTGATGTGTTGATTTCATGCTCCCTGATGGCAACATTCAGTTTCAAGGTAGTCACTGCAGTCAAACAAAAACTGCAAGCAACCAGGGCAACAGTATCGACACGACTTCTTTGACAATAATGATCTGACATTCATTTTTCCAATGAAACACTCTTGAATTTGCACGGGAGACAGTTTCTCAGCTGTGATATTTGATGACTCAGCGACCAATGGCGCCGGACAAGCACGGCAAGGTCTTTTTTGGCAGCACCTTCAGGGTCCTGGAGTCGCCACATGCTTCTCCATGCCTGTCATTTGCGTCACCATCCGCTGGGTATGCTTTCAATCCGGTTCCCGCAATGCCTATGTCTTTCGGGGAACTTCCGCCCAGCATGGCAGGTGCGCATTTGCCCACTGGGCATGTGCCCGGAGGACATGTGCCCACAAGTGGACATGTGCCAACAAGTGGAAGTCCACAGATTCGGCCGGGTGGAAGTGTGCTTGATTTGATCCCAACAAGCCCAACTTGGACGGCTATGCAACGTCCAGACACGGAGAATATTGGTCTCACAAGGCAGCGATCCGGCTCTCCAGGCCCCGATCCAAGCACCACGCAGAATGCTCGTCCCAGACCAATGCCTCTGCAGCACGTTGTGACAGCTGCTGTGACCACTGCGTTGCCATTGGGACAAGTGAGCCCTGTAGGGCAGTGCCCGCCCTCTCCAGCCTTCACTCGCCAAATCAGTCCACCTGGTTCTCCTGCGTTCACTAGACAATTTAGTCCACCAGGGTCTCCTGCATGGACAACGGTCTCCAATCAAAAGCGAAAGCCAGGCCCTGGTGGTGCTCCTGTTGTGAGAACGGGGCCTGCTGTTCCGCAAGAACCAGTTCTTCAGAGGTTGCACACAACCGGGGATTCTGTGGACATGTACTATGATCAGAAGGAGATGTTCACGAAGGGATGGACAAAAGAAGCCAAAGGCACCAGAAGTGTCAAGCAGAAAAAACGAGTTGATTATCAAGTGGAGAAGAGGCGGCAGCAGAGTGCACGTGATCGAGGCGTCGTTGAAGATGACTTTGATGACTTTCTTTTAGATGCAGAGTGAAGTCTTCGATTCTTCGTGCACTGGTGCAATTCTGCATGTCCAAAGTCACCAAAGTCACCAGAGGTCACAGCCTTGGTTTTGCACTTCTGATGGCCGGCTGGATCTGGGGTTGGCTTTGCCCGGAGCAATGCCAGGGGTGCAGAAGTGCACAGGTGTTCCCCTCGCCCAGACGAAGTTTAAAATACCCCAGCGTGGTGCTGCCATGAAGGCTCATGTTTAATCCAGTCAATCTCCTTTGGCTTTAAGATGCCTTAAGCCTTAAGCCAGAATTCACCAGCGCACAAATGTGCACTTTGTGAAGATCCAAGCGAGAAAAGACAGAAACTTACAGAGTTTTGTTCCCTTGCATTTTTCCGTGGATTCCAACGTGCTGCCTTTGAGCCTTGAATAAAGGACAAAGGAAAGGTTGCAAATAGAACAACACAGTCTTATCAGCGTCCTTTTGCTTTTGAACCTCAGACTTTGTCACATTTGTAAAGCGCGAATCTGACACCTATACAGGAGCGAAAACGTCAACACCAGGACCGGGCATTTCAAATATTTATGGGTTTCTGAGGTGTGAGACATACAAGTCATTACAAGTCATTAGTCATGAGTTTGCCGTTGCTGGAGAGCTGGTTGGGTCATGTTCGAGTTTGGAGCTTTTGCAGGACAAGTCAAAGAACAGTGTGCAGGAGGCCAGTTGAGGGGGCGATCCGACTTGCCAAGTTGCGTCAATGAGAGACCTCCCCAAAGTTGGGAGCAAATAGCCAGTAAAAATAGAAGCTGCTGCTGCTTGGCTTTGCTGTGATGTTGTGATACTGTGAGATTGTGAGCGAACTGTTGATGTGCACTCATGACACAAACACACATTACGCACACCTTATATTTATAAATTATAAGCCTTATATTTGGAGTGAGGATTTTGGACCATGAACATCCATGAACATCCATGAACATCCATGAACATCCATGAACATCCATGAACTGCAAAGGTGTACGGAAACACAAGCAAACAGCTTGCCACGGCATAGACTAAGGCCGCGCCAGCTCCTGCACAAGCGTCTGCACCCGCACCTGCAGCTATGACGGTGGGACTTGGTTCGAGAAGTCAATCAGCAGTGAAAGATGTTTTTTTTTTTCTGTTTTTTTTTCCATGTTTTTCCATCATGCAAATTCCTATTCTTTTCAGCCTACTTACGTGTTTAGAATCAGAAGATGAAGCTGAGTTGAGTTCTAGAGTTCTAGGTTGAGGATGTGGCTCCAGAACTTGCACGATCAGCTGTACGCGTCCAAAAGTGGATTGCTGAGCTTTGACGTTTCAGATGTTCTGTTGTGGAGTCCGGACAGTCTAGGAATCTCCCCGACCTTGAACTCCTTGAACCGACCTTGAACCCGGGACAGCTGAGGTTTGCAGATGAAGCAGAAAAATGGGCTGATGCTGCCAAAGAAGCATCGAAGGCAACACTATGGGCACAATCAACCAGGGTTTCACTCGGCTGTATTCAAGATTTCCTTGTTGCTTTGGAAGGCAACTGGCTTAAGTTTATTTTCAAACATTCAGATGATTTCTTGAAACTGCTACAAGTCTGCCTGCACTTGATATTTCAGGAATCTACACAGTGTATGATTATCAGCAATGACAGCACAGACACTGCTGTTATCCCAAATATTAGAGTTTGCCAGTAACAATTGGGAATTTTTGGTCTTTTCAGGGTCCCTTGCTCTGGAAGGCTTTCAAACCCAAAAAGAAGAAGCTGAGCTAGCTGCGTTTCCGCGCTGATCCAACTTTGATGAGTGAAGTACAGACAGGGAGATGAATACCACCAGAAATGTGTCCCACGTGTTGTAAATACTACTGGCAAGGATCTCCATGCAAAACACCCACATGTTGCACAAAAAGCAGTTCCCAAGTTCGACACCTAAGACACTGATTGGAGCTGTGCTGCTTTTGCGAATGTTGCTTTTGCGAAAAGCAATTGTATCACCGGCAGATGCTTCTCGTTTTTACGAGGATGCGCTGTGTTGAGTTGCGAAATTGTGCTTCTGGTAGTCAGAGCATTATCGATCCCTTTTGCTTCGGTAGTGAAATTTGATATATATAGTGAAATTCGTTGTTGGGCGAAGCAATTTGAATTGAGCAGCGTTGCATGGCATTGGATTTCCATTCCTCCGCCCATGTGCATCTTAATCTGAAGTGTACATCCCTGGACCGGTCCGACGCATTTTAGCTGATTTTAGCTAGTACAGGGCTACAGGGCAACTATTGCGAAATTCCAACACTCTCGACAAAACTTTACGGCACTGACCTCAAGTAACCCTCAAGGACTTCAGTCTTTTGACACATTTGTCCAATCTGCGGAATGGGTGCTGTGCGCACCATCCACTTTTTTTCATGGGCGCTTCTGCGGGGAAGGATGCACCAAACTGAGCCTTCCGTCAGAAGCATTATACTTCAGGAGCTCAGCGGCTGAATCCGCGGAAACCATCAATCTTTGTCCGTAGGCCGTGGCGGCAGCCTGGCATGCGGAACATCCTAAGGCATGGCTAATCAGCGGCCATCATTAGCCAATAAGTGGCTAATATCATGGCCAGCCGCATTTTTTTTTGGTCATCCCGTTGCATAAACTCGGAGGCAGTGAGCTTTCAGGCAGATCCTCAGGATCAGGACAGGCTGAGTGCTCAATTTCTTGGTTTGAGACGACGACAGTGGCAGGACTTGGCCCAGACTCCTGTGAACACCACGGGCGAGTTGGTTGGCCAGGCGGAATGCTGCACTGAGGGCAGGTGATGTAGGTGGTTAGATTTGTCCATCGTATTCTTTCATTGCGATTGCATGTTTCATCTTCTTACATGTGTTCTTCAGCATTCTTTCCGGTTCCTGCAGAGGCAAACGGACCGTCAGCGAGCTGCTTGCTTGGTCATGCTTGGTCGTTTTGAAAATCTGGCAGTGTGGTGCGGCGGTGGGACAGTTCCTTGGCTCACCGGATCGCTCCGAGGCCGAGCCAAAGATGAACTCTGGTTGCGTGATGTTGGCATCTCGATGTGTTTCGAAAGCTCCACCGACATTGAAGCTGTGATGCACACATTTTAGGAACAGAACGTGAGGTGGAGTCTGCTGGCCGCTTGAAGAGGTTGGATCAAAACTTAGCGATTTGAATGTGAACATATCTCCCGAATTCTTATGAGGCTTCATTTGTCCTTCATTCTTCATTGTAATTGAGTATGTTTTCCCAAGGTGACCTTTCCCGTTGGGGACTGGTTTCTGGGTGTTGGAGATGGAGGTATTGGCAGAGACAAGGTACCACCACTTGGCAGTGTGATTTTACGACTGGTCACCATGGGAGCCTTTTTCCAGGACAATCCTGCAAAAGGGGCTTTGATAATGAAAGGCCCTGCTGGTTGTCATCAGTTTGCAAGGAAAATACGTGTTCGCTTGGAAGGGACTCTAAGTATGGACAGTCTGGTCTTGTTTGTTGAAGGATGCGAAATGAATTGGAAGACTTTTGAAAGTCACAGCATATTTGTTGTAAAGAATATTTGTGGAAAGGTGTCCTTGATCCTGGTTATCATTTGGACAGTTGTTGTCAGGGTCGCTGTCTGACTTTGAGAACACAAGACCTCCTGGCCCGGGTAACAGTGATGAGCTTCTCGGCAGGCATGTTGACAGGTATGCAGACAGTATGGATACAGTATGGAAATGTAGTTAGTGTGGACAGTATGGAGTAGGATTTGTGTCAAGAGAACTCATGGGAGCCCTTGTTGAGCTGAGGTACAAGGAAACACACGAACCACCGATGCTTGCTTGCACGGATTTGGTCACTCAACCGCCATTGATCAAATAGATTTCGTAGTTTCGTAGGCAATACCACCAGGTCACCACCATCCACCATGGTTTTGCTAAGGGCAGGTGGTTGGACCGACAACGCCCGCTCTGGAGCCTGCATCCTGGAAGCCCTGACCATTTGTCAGTGCTGAGAGTGGAACAAATCAACAAGAATGAACAACCACTCGTAGGCAGAAACAGAAGGTTGCCATTGATTGAGCAGTCAAGATCTTCAAGTTGTCCCAGTTGTTCTGAGACTACTTTCGCCCCAGGTTGAGCTTCTTTTTTTCCTATTCCCTCTATTTTGAGCTCCTGCATGGTAAACTTTGCTCTGGGGATGTGGCTTTCAGATGGCTAGATGGGCAAATCTACTGCCGACGCTGGATGTAAGCAGAACTCCAAGGTCTCGCACCTTCCCATAGCTGGCTATGGTGGCGAGCTACAGCTGCTTGAAGATTTCAGGTGCCGGGATGTTAAGACATGTTACGACTTGAGATACTTGGGGAGACTTTATGAGGACTTGACACTGCCATAGACTTCCATTGCTTTTCAGGTCTCAAACGATCCGCTTCAGCGATCTTACAGCCCCTGAGCTGCATCTCGTATGTTTCATGTCATTCTGCTGTGCAGACACCTACAATACAAATTTGCTATAATTTGGCATATTGCATGTATCCAGTATACAAGTACTTTATCATTAATTACTGTATCATATGTTCATGCGTTACATGTCAACATTAAGTCTCCTGTTTCTGGTTCCAATCCAAGCCAAACTCAGAAAATAGGGCTGTTGGAATAATTTGTTTCACTGAGGACACTTCCAGATTTAGCTGTCAGCATTCTGCACCTCGGTCGACAAATCCGACTTCAGTGCATTTCACAGCGCCGTGGCCGCCGTGGGCAGATTTGAGGCCTGGGGTCCTGGACCAGGTGGTCCGGCACCTGTGCCAAATCTGCAAGGATATCCTCATCCACAGTTTCTTGGCTGTGCATAGTGGTGCCACATTTCAGGATGAAATGATGAAATCATATCAAGACTGTCAAGACTCCAATAGAATTCAAAGCAGACAGCCGTGGCTTTCCTCCAGATTTTTTCACTTAGGATAGAGCTTGACCATCCGGAGTCTTTCGTCGGTGCACTCAGAAACACACGCAAATAGCCTGAAAACCACCTTGATGTGAATGAACCCAAATATGTCATGAATGTACTTTCCACTTGTCCGAGGTGCATGTTCATTTAGAAGACAAATCTGTTGCAACCTCATCTGAAGCGCAGGCACACTTGGATCAGTTCAATTGGAGCAACTAGAGGAGTGTGCCAAACCCGTCATGGGATTGTGAATGATATGGTCTCAGTACATATGTCTTAGTTTCTGTAAGCGATCCTTGAGGGTGACGACCTTGCGCCAAGGCCGGACCGACCCCACATGTGTTGTGGGATGCTGCATATGACATGGGAGGGACTGAGGTGCCATCCTCGGGCGCAACACCACATGTGCAGACAGCACTGGCAACATGTCTAGCTGTATCTAACTCTTTGACTTCCAATGCCACTGTCCACTTAAACAAATTGGCCCCCAGACCTTTTGATCCCTCGTACAGTCAATCTGCACTGTTGTATTGAGGTGTTGAAATCCACAGCTCCAGTTGGATCCTCAATCTGGTCGATGCTTGACACATCTTGACACTCTGATAGAGTCAACTGACAAAGATGCACTTGATATCTGCCCTTATTCACAAGAGCACGCTGCATTTCATGATTGCCGCAACACTTTCCAAGGCGATGTGGGGGACTAGGCAGAACATGGAGCTGTTCTGCCCGCCAAAACACGGGCCTCCTCATTGGCAGCTTGGCCAACTCGTAGAGTTTTGGAACAACATACTTCACGACTCCTCACGTTTCACTTTCTGGAAAGATCAGCTGGCTCAGTTTCTTCTTGGAGTCTTGGAGTCTCGCAATGTGAATCGGGCGAAGGTTTGAATTGACGATATCTCGTGAAGCTAATGCCTACAGCTTAGCATAGCTGGCATATGTATGCATATGTTGTAATGACATGCTGCGTCTGCGTTTTATGCATTTGGTGTTTTGCCTTAGGCGAGACGGCGACCATTCATGCCTTTGCCTCAGCTTTTGAGTTCACAGATCCTTGGCTCGGCAAAATTGTGCACTGAGGATGCAAGACTTTATCGCGTCCCAAGTCCTCTCAGCTTACAGGCGCAGCGCGCAGCTGGGTGGCACCTCCTGAAATGCAGATGTAGAACATGTATGAAAATGTACTAAATGTACAACGAGATCAAGCTGTCTCTTGTGTGTTTGCAGAACCTTGGAGAGGCCAGACCAGGATCCCCAACTAGACGCATTTTCCATGGTGCTTAGCTTAGCATATCTTAGAATGTCAGATGTGTGAGCCAAATGGACAGCTACATTTTGAGGCAGTGGACAGTGGCATTGCAGCAAATGCTGCCAAAGCGTCATTCTTGTGACATTCCGCTGCAAGATGGGTTTGCGTTGAGCTTGCTGGCCTTGCTGAAGCAATAGCAAAAACGTGGACTGGGACTATGTGGCTATGTGGTGATATGTGATGTGCCATTTGCAGGTCATGCTATTGATTGACGTATATAGTCATAAATAGTCTATATGGTGCTTCAGTTCAGGTGTTAGAACATGCTAGAACTATCCAGTTGTGAATTCTTCCGCCTTCTGAACCTGCACGACATTGCAATCAGCTTGTGAGGTCTCAAACACGAATCACAAACCCGTTTTGGTGGTTATTTGTGTTCGGCTACATATATTCACGATACCCTAGATACCAATGATTTCAATACTTTTCGGATCAATCGGATCGCTGCACTTCCTCACATCCCTAGCAGCGGAACGAACAATGAAGCAATTTCTTAAGCAATGCAGGACGAGTGGTGAAACACTTCAGGGACTGGATCTCTCTGGGTTCTTTGCAAAACTTTGCAAAACTTTGCAAAAGTCGATAAAAACACCGGACAAAAGACCACCCCATCCAAATCACACCGAACTCTTGAAGTTGATGTGCCGAAATGCCGTTCCGTTCCTTTCCTTTTAGCTTCAGCTTTGCAAAGAACCAAGGCAAACAAAAGTAGCTACAAAGAAATAGCACAACTTCAAAAAGCGCAGACTTTCCAGCCAATTAAGTTAATTTGAGGCGTTCAAGCTTCTACTGCATCTCGTGAGGTAGCGGAGCCATGATGCTTTCAGCCAATCAATCTGAACAATATTAACATGTAGACGTATGTAACATATGGTACGACTATAGTACAGTAATAATTATGATGATAGCAATGTAATAATGTGTAGGTGTGCATATATGAGATATGTATAAGATATGATATACATACATGTATATAATATGTACATACATGTATATAATATGTACATATATTATATATAATATAATGTATATATATATATAAATATGTATATACAAACATATACAAACTATGATACAGTAGACTGATTTTCAGACACTTCATTGCCTGACAATTCTAGTTGCGGCCTCTGGCCGCAGTGACTTGCTCGCCATGGTTTCGGCACCAGTAGACGCTAGTCGCTTGCCCCACTGTGGTGAGCGGTGTGGTGACTGTACGAAGGAATGCGATGACCAAGGCAAAGGCGGAAGCTTTTGATCTTTTGACTCCTGTGGTTCTCTCGTGAATTCTCACGTGGACTCACTGATTCTCAAGTGCTGTCAGAGGATGCAAGATGAGAAAATGTGAAAGCAGCCGGGCCGAGGGCAGCTGCCCTGAAGGCTGGCACTCAAAACAAGCCACCTTGATGAGTTTCGGGTTCTCAGCGCGTCAAAAAATAGCCGAAGCTTAGCCACTTCGCTATGATGCAGGTGAGGCAGAGCCATTCGGAGGTGAAACTGGTGAAGCTCTGCCAGCTCTGCCAGCTCTTCCTCCAGAGGCGATGGATTTTGCCGGTGCACTTGCAGGTGTCCTTCGATGTCCTTCGGTTTTTTTCCTCGGTTTTGCCGTTTGCTGTCCTCACTGGTGCAGTAGTGGCAGGGCTGGTTTCGCTCCGTTTGTTTCCAGCATTTTGCTTCTTCCACTAAGAGGCAAAACTGAAAGGGGAAACATTTCCAAGACTTGCTTGATGTACTCAAGTTTCCAGTGCATGGTCTATGGCAATTAAAATATACTTCGCAATCTTCACACTTGATAAGGCAGATGCAAAAAAGGCCGAAGGAAACACTGCTTTTCAGGCAGGTGCGTTGCAACTTTCTCTGCGCAAAAATGTGTAGTGCAAACTACTGCACGGCAGTTGGCTATTCAGTGAGGGAGATTTGCGCAGCATCTTTCAACCCTGGAGTGGAAATAGGCAATTTCTTGTTTTGGTGCTGTACAGGGTCAAACGATTGGAATTTTGAGAGCCAGCAAAGCGACAGAATTTTCAAAGGCCAAAGAATTCACAGAAGCCCTTCGACTCTACAGAGAAGCCATTGCCATTGCAGAGGTGTGCAGAGGTCTTGAAACTTTGGCTTTTTGCAATGTGAGCGTTGTGACGGTTGTGGTGCTAAAGTTTAAAGGATTGCATGCAACACAGGCTGCGGGAGCACCAGTTCCAGGTGTTTACTACTCGTGGTTTGCCTCAGTTGAGATGTGATTGGCGAGCATATCATTTCTTGAGATTCAAAAAGTGTGGATCACATTTGGAATGACATGCATGGGGATCTCACAAAGTGAAACCTGTATTGTTTTCTGGCAGCACCAACCAGCTGATGTTGAGGAATCGTGCTGTTTGCCTTGCTTCTCTGGAAGATTGGGTTTTGCCCCCAGCATGACTCATGCAGATCCCTGACAAAGTGATACAAAGTGCGCAGCTAAGAAGGCACGCTGGCAAGACTACAGGAGATACAGCTGAAAAGTCGATGAACGTTTTGATTTCCTTGAGCTACCGGACCAACCGGACCAACCAGCATTGCTTTTGCTGAGGAAGGTGCCAGAGCTGATGCAGCAGAGGCAGATGCAGCTGCGGAGCTGATGCAGAGCCGATGTCGCTGGTCGGTTTGAGCTAAGGCACTCTCTCGCACGGACCTCACACCAGCAGCTACCAAGAAGGCCGGCTGAGAGATGTCATGAAAACGTGTGAAAACAGTTTTAGCAAGGAAAAGTCAGGTTCACAGTTTTCACATGTTTTCACAGATCGCAGAGAATTTCAGGCTCTCTTCCAGAAGTGCAGAGCCGAGTCTCGGCTTCAGCTTCTTGAAGAGCTGGAGGCAAGGTCAGCGAGAATTTGGTGAACTCTTGTAGCTTGATGTGACTTGAAGAAATTTGAAATGCGAAGCCGCGAAACTTGAACCCTCATACAGCCAATACAGCCCTGCCGGCCGACGGCGGATCGTGAGTCTAGGCTACCCTTCGACTAGCTGGCCAACTCGGCATGCGAACAGAGGCAGCAGATTCAACAACATAGTGCTTGTCCATTAGGCCAATGTCCTGAGAGTCACTGGAGTCACTAGAGCGTTTCGTTCTGACCCTGCAATGACTAGGCTTCTAGGCTCATCCTTGAATGACTGTAGTGACTGTAGTTACTTTTGCTTCTGTAGAAGACTCCGAATTAGAACCTGCCCAGGTGGAGCGGCTGCTGCGAAGTGAACTGTCACAGTTGTCACCTTGGGAAAAAACATTGAACATTCTGAAGAACATTCTGAAGAACATTCAGATCACCTTGGGAAGCCCTTGAACTTCACATCACATTGGAATCGCAAGTCCCTGAGCTGAGGAACGCTCAAGCTGCGCAGGCTGCGACTCCCCAGCCCCAAGTGGCCCCGGCCCCAGCAACTCCAGCAGCTCAAGCAGCTCCATCGGTTCAGGCAGGGACTCAGCACTTGAGTTGAAAGAAAGTGACATAAACAGTACACACAACGCAGGAAAGGTTGACAGAATACTTGTCAAACAAAAATCCAAATGAGATGTGCAAAATTCACTCGCTTTGAGAGGAGTTACGTGGAGTAGATGCAGATACTTGCCTCGATACTTGAGAGTTTCGTTTCGCTGTGGAAGGAATCTGCTGGAAGTCCAGCCATGGAAGCTGCCAGTTTCTGAGACTCCTTTGTCACCAGAAGGACCAGAAGGACAGGTTCACAAGTTTCTAACAACTTCACGTCATGGACATGTCCAGTTCAAGGCCTCACAAGCAAAGGAAGCAGGAACTGCAAGGTGCGACTCTGGGCTCTTGCTGTCAATTGAAATCCTGACACTTCAGTGCTTGGAAATGCCAAGTTGAATCCAAGTTGACTTGAAGTTGATTGTTTACATCGTTTTTTGGGTCTGGATGGGTCTGGGTGAATGTCTGGGTACGATTGGAGGTACAAAGATGGAGATTATCGCGGAGCGTTGCTTCAGTACCGGCAAGCCCTGGACCTTTGTTTGCATCCAGCCCTTGCAGTTCCCAGACGTCGAGATCACTTGAAGACAGCATTGACACGACGTTGACGGGACATTGACGGGACATTGACGGGACATTGACAGGACATTGACATGTATGGAATATGCAGGTGACAACTCAGAAGTCTCTTGCGGTGGCTGAAGACATCATTCCAAGCTAGAAGAGAAATACATACTACACGCATACAAGCGCAAACATGTTTGTAGCCATTTCCGAAGGCCAACTGTAGCCTCGTTGTTCAGGATTTGACTCCCAGCGATGAAGCTGGCTTCCGCGCCCAATTGCTTGGAAATATTGCAGCCGCGCAGCGCCCTGAGTCCTTCAAATGACTGATGCACACTGATTCCATTGGTTGGTGTTGATCCCTTTTTACCCAATGTGGTTTGTCCGTCTTTGCAACGCAGGTGCCTGATGCTGAAGAGGGCTGGCGATTGTGCGGCTGCATGTGAGGAATCACTGGTGGGATCCTCACGTGGTGGGCGAAGACTGCAGACCTCAGTTCATCTTACAGATTAGGGCGTCTTTGTCTACTACAAGTGTAAAATAGAAACCATGAAGCCAAGCAACGGCCTGGCACGTGATGTGGAGTGAAGATGAATGAGGTAGGCTTGACATGCATCAAACATCACAACATCAAGAAAGAAAAACGTGTATATATACTGTATATATATAATAAAATAGAATACATATCAAATATCGTTAATATATGTTAATATAACAAAGGACAACATCAAATCTTTCAGCAGTGCGGTTTCAAGGCGCTGGACCCTTCCAACTCGAAGGTTCGAGCTCGATTGGCATCAGCCCAGGCCGTGGTTTCCAGGTCCAAGGCGTTTTGTCTCCTGAATTGAAGCTATTGGGATGCAGCTCCGGGCCCTCTTTCATATCTATTATATAAGGAGGGCTATTTTGTTTGGGAATTATTTTTTTCCCCGTTTTGGGCATTTTTTTTGGATTTCTGTTTCCCTGCTTGCTTCTCTGCTTTTTGCTTTTCTGCTTTTCCCTTGATTCTGCTTTTATGCTTCTTTGCTTCTCTGCTTCTCTGCTTCTCCACTGTTCTGCTTCTCTGCTTTTTGCTTTTCTGCTTTTCTTCCTTTGCCTGCTTCTCTGCTTCTCTGCTTCTTTGCTTCTCTGCTTCTCCACTGTTCTGCTTCTCCGCTGTTTTCTGCTTCTTTGCCTCTCAAGCAAGCCTAAATAAACCGCAAGATGCATAATATAAATACACCCTAAACCAACCCTAAATTATAAACCCCACACCAACCCCCCAAAAAACTAAAACAGCTTTAAGTAAACCCTTCAAACAATCTAAAATCTGAAACTTAACCCAAAGAAACCCTAAACCAACCCTAAATAAACCCAAACTAACGCCCCGTAAGTAACCCCTAAACAAACCCAAACTTTGAAACTCATTGTACCCTGAATAACCCTAAGTAAAACCAAAACCAAAATGTTGCAAATACCATGGAAGATGAGAGGTTCGAACTCCAAAATGTTGCAATACCGTTGAAATGGCAGCTTCCAGCGCCAAAATGCTGCAAATTGCAGGGAAGACGGACAGGACAGCAGATCCAAAAAAAATACACAAACGGAAAACAATAATTCCCAAAACAATCCGGACCCACTATATAATATGATATTATATATATTATATATATATATTATACATGTACTACATCAAACATATAACATATGCCAATACATACATTACACTACATTACACTACACTACACTACACTACCCTACGCTACACTACACTACACTACACTACAGTACATTACATTACATTACATTACATTACATACATACATACATACATACATACATACATACATACATATTTACATTTGATATTCATACTCGGATGTATATACTACGTATGATATATATAGATACACAATGTATACACATATACTATGTACACATTTGGAATCAGTTAGGAGCGGCCCCTGCAGGTTGCGCGTGGTGACTTTGACACTGCTCGGTCGACTCTGGGCCTTGCAAGAGACTCAACTCTCAGTGCCATGGGTCAATCCTAATCTCCGAGGAAAAATACATCAGCAGCATTAAACTTTGAACAGAAAGAAATCCTCTCCTCTGCAGAGACATTCTCGGAATTTCTCAAAGCGTTGAGATCAAAGTTTACAACAGGAAGTACACTCAGTTTAAAGTTTCATCACCGAAAGTTTCGTCGTCGAAAGCGGGCATATTGTCGGCCCGGCCTCAAAATACATTGATTTCTGCACTGGATCGCTCCTTTTATGTTTCTCTTCCTCCCCCTTTATTTTTCCCTCCTTTTCTGTGATCTATACAAAAAATAATGGTGCTGCAAGGTTCACACGTTTAGTGTAATTCTGCGAAGCAGATAGCTAACCGCTGAATTCTGCACTCAGCTGCGGCTTATGCGATTCAAAAAAAAGTACACACACTTGAGTTGTCTGTTGAGGAAGATGTGGTCTGCAGTCTTTAATTTGAGCTGTGATTTCTTTAGTAGCTTTTGGACATTGGAACTCATAGTTCACAAAGGCGAACGAGGCGGACTCAGTCTTGACCAACTCCCTGAAGCAAATAGGCAGGTTTCTCATGGTTTCTCATGTTCTCTGACATTTGCAGGATATGAAGAGAGAGAGAGAGAGAGAGATAGATAGATAGATAGATAGATAGATAGATTATATCAGATCAGATTAGATTAGATTAAGATTCAGATTTTAATCAAGTTTCAGATTCAGATTTAGATTCAGATATAGATTTGGACGTAGATATAGATTTAGATTAGATTAGAATAGATAGATAGACTTATATAGATAGACTTATATAGATAGACTTATATAGATAGACTTAGATAGATAGACTTAGATAGATGGATAGATGGATAGATGGATAGATGGATAGATGGATAGATGGATAGATGGATAGATGGATAGATGGATAGATGGATGGATAGATGGATGGATAGATGGATGGATAGATGGATGGATAGATGGATAGATGGATGGATAGATGGATGGATAGATAGATAGATAGACATATGCGAAAGTGGTTGTACTCGTACTGTTTGAAACCACTGAATTCTGTTGTTCCCTTTGCGATGCCGTGCCCTGTGCAGGAAGCACAGAGGCGACCTTGGCGGAAGCTGACCAGGCGAGGCTCACAGTGTTTTCTGTGATCCTTCGAGGTGGCGACACCCACTGTGAATCACTGTGATATTAAAGTGATGACAATTAATGACCATTTATTCAAATCAACAATTAAGTGATCAACAATTTGTTGACAATTTAGTCATTTCCATGCCGTCGCTCTCGTCGCTATTGACCCTTGGGGGGAATGTATAGGAAGATTCAAAAGAATAGCTGAACTGCAGGCCCTCTCCCGAGGTGAACCTGCAAAGGCGCGTGATCCTTGCTGTTACAGCATTAGGTCATTAGGTTCAAACATTTCCTTGGTTTAGGAAACAGAAAAACGCTCAGGATGATGCGTAATGGCCACAATGCAGATAGAGGGACACAGATGGACACTGCGATTACCTTCCGTAGACACTCCAAAACTAAACAAAAGGTTGAAGTAAAGAGGTCGAAGCAAAATTCTGACTTTACATATGAGCAGCCTAGAGTCGAGTAATGAGTCACAGAATGCTACGCCAATCATGTCAACGCAACTGCAGTCCCAGCGGGGGAAGTGATGCGACTTATTTTTTTAAATTTTTTTTTCGCATTTTTTTGGAACCTGGAAGGCTTGACCCTCCACTCTGTCTTATCATGCTGTGTCGATTGCCGATCGTGTTCATTTTCTTGTCCTGCTGTGCTGTAGCAAAAGCAACTGATGACAGCAGATCTTTCTTTGAGATCAGTAGTGATAGCGGATGTCTCGTGGAGGGGAACATTTTGTCAGTAGCAAAAAACACACTTTGGATATCTTTGGATGGATTCTTTTCAACCAGGTTTGTGCTATGAGCCATCTTGAAATGTGAGGCTTTGAATATGTTCGCAAACCTGGAGTCAACAGTTTCTGACTTACATCAAGCTGCCTGAATTCCTGAACATCACTTGCAGTGACATGCAGCAAGATCCTCTTGATGCTCTTTTTAGCCTCTCCAGACCGAGGCCTTGTTCGACTATCCTCCTCTGACTCTGAAAATGGCCCGCTGCTACTTGGCATCTTGGCTTACGACCAAGCGCATACCGTCGGACATGAATCCATGGGGGATCTGTTGTCAAGTATGAACCTGCAACATGTTTGCCAAGGATCTGAGGCAATATCCCAGGGTGTTGCGATGCTGGCGCAATTGCGAACTGTTGTAGTCAGATGGATTCCGGACCCTGGAATTTTGATTGTAGAATGCTTGGACTGGAGATGATGTTTGTTGGAAGGCTTTCTCGAATGCCAGGAATACTACGCAACAGATCTTGCGTTCTAACCCGACTAGCATTGATGCGCTCCTTTTGAGGACGCAGGCCATGCGTGGACATTTCTTTGTCAGTGGATTGGCGCAATTTACTCACCCACGTGCTTCGTGCTTGTCGCGGTCTCGATTGGAATGTCACTCTCTGGAGCTCCTTTGACTGTATGACTCAGTTGACATCATCTGACCATATGAAGCCATTCGTTCTATCAAGCTTCGAAAGGCCTCTCTGAGCAACATGAGCCAGCAACATGTCTTGTTTTTTGTAGCCTTGTCTTGAATTGAGTGCACTAAGAGGACTGCCGGAGATCAATGTCCGCAGAGACTCAGAGAAACACTGCATGGAGGAAAACTTGTGCAACCACAATGGCTTGCATTGATGTCCTGAATATACAAAAATATACATATCCATACATATATAAAGATCACGTGAGTCTGAGACATCTTGAGACTTCAATCATCAAATATTCTCAGTAGCATTGCTGTCGGGCAAATGGATGGCGAACCAACCTTTGCTGTCCGAATCTCCCTCCAATCTATCGGGCCCTCGTTGCCAAAGGGCACAGTCCTTGATTCCGTTAGGTGCTCAGCAAGACATGGTGACATTCACTTGGTGAAGAATGTCAACCCGGGATGAATAAGCCCTGATTGATTATATAAAGGGGCTCCCACATGGTGCTAAGCTACTATCAAGCTTGGTAACCCAGGGGTTTATGAATTTTAGGTTGGCATTACATCATTACATTGGATTCTCATCGCAGTGTACGATATCCTCTCAAAGCCACCATGCCCATGTGCCACTACAGATAGTATCGTCAGTGGATTGTGTCTTGCCTTATCTGCCTTATCTGTAGCCATTTGCCCTGAGGGCACTGGTATGCGGGAAATGTCAGGGATGGAAACTTGGCCCAAATTCGATACACGCTTATCTCAGATTTGTTGGACAAGAATCTTTCCAGATGTAGTGCAGGAGCGAAAGGCCCGAATGCATCCGAATGCATCCGAATGCATCCGAATGCATCCTAGGACTTTTGATTCTACATTGCACTTGGGTCATGTTCGCCTCTGCCCAGACTGTTTTGACCTCAAACCTCGCACTGTTTTCTCTTTGTAGCTCTTGCTAGTTGCAGTATGTTGCAGTTATTCATTTTGAACCTTGGACTCTGTACAGGTCGAGACAGTGTGGACAAGCAATGCACATACTGTGCCTTGGACTTTGGTATCAGTGGTTTAGATTCGTTTAGATGCTTGATTTGTTCCCCAGTGTTAGCAGCATAAGACTGGCGCTGGATCTTTCCTGAATGTTTGCCACGTGAGTTTACCATCACAGGCAGAGGAAGGATCGACAAGAGCCAGGAACGGTGGGGATCCGGACTATGCGACAAGTGCTACCTCAAGTTGCCGCAACCTGTTTGAAGAAGGTGTTTATGAATCTTCTGAAGCTTTGGCAACCACAGAAACAGGTAGTCTCTTGCGAACCACAGTGCCACTCTCCATGAAGCCGTCAGTTGGCCAATGATTGATCACTACTCATAGCAGTCGTAGCACTTATGACTCAGTCTTCGAGCCCAGGCTGTGCAAGGGATGTGCAAGACGATTAAATGTGCTACCAAGCTGCAAGAGCGACAAGAGCGTGGACGTTGGTGAATCGTCTGGTTTTTGAGTGTCTTTACACTCGCATGATTTGTGCCAAGCTGAGGACTGAATTGAAGTTCAAAACTGGTCTTTGCAACTTGATTGCCATTTTTGGTTGACGCAGCATTGGCTCAAACACGCACAAAGTTTAAAACCGTACAGAAGTTGCTCTCTGTGATAGGTGGTGAAGTAACAAGGCATGGAAACAAGCGTTAGGAGAAGAATGGATCTTGCTTGCCCCGGCTCTATTCTGTTTGTTCTTTCTCGAGAGGACGTGGCACGGGGCCATACAGGGCACCAAGCAGCTTAGGTGATCTGTGTTGGAACTCCTGCCGGAAAAAATGCAGCATTTGTAATGAGAGCCTTGTCAAAGGTGAGGCATAAATAGTCAAAAAGCAATGCTGGTCTTGAAGGGCAGTCGACTTAGCAAGCCATGGAAAGTGCAAAAGTTTATTTACCGGCTATTCTTACTGTTTTGTCTTGAAGAGACAAATGTGGTAGAGAGGATAGAGGATCACTTGCCCTATAGCCAGATTTTCGGAAGTATTGCAGTACAGTATTTTGTGTTCATGCTGCTTTGAATATCCACAGGGCTCCAATGGACTGAATATACTTACAAAAATTGCCAGCTTCCATCACTGACCCAATTGGACTAACTAGCCTTTGCTCCTGGAGTCAAGTCTCGAGCTTTTTGGTTCTTGTGACTTGTGACCAATGCATAGTTTGTGCCCAATTGAAACTTTGACTACCAGTTAGAGGGTTAGAGAAAACTGCACCTTGTTCAAGCGGAATTTGATGATTCTGCGACCAAGGAAGATCTCACTTGGAGAGCATCTTGACTAAAGAAGTGTCAAGACGTACCTCCATCCGTAGCATCCATGTGCTTCATGTGCTTCATGTGCTTGGCACGTTTGCTGTGGAGCAAGGTCAGGCTGGAAGACGGCCATGTGTGCCGAGTGCTCCCAAAAGAATGAGGCACAGACAATACTTTCGCACAAACCGTTTTCTGACAGCTTCACCATGCTTCACCATGCTTCACCCTGCAGACTTTGTGTGCATTCTCAGCAAACAGAACAAACATTGCAAAAAGCGGCTGCAAGAGTCCTTTGCACCCCTTAAGTTTTGCAGCCAGGTGAAATGCAAGAAATGCTTCTTGGATCTTCTTGGATTATTTGTGTCGTGAAATGTAGGTGGGTATCCACTATCAACAGAGGTTTAGGTTTAGATGACATTTCACCAAACTGTGACCCAGGTCCAAAAATCATCTCCCTTGAAGAAAGTGGTTGGAGAACAGGACCGGATTTAGCCTTCAGAAACATGGTGCGCAGGACATGCTTTCACAAATAAAAGACAATTGTTTTTTTGAAGAGTCTTAGAGTCTTAGAGTCGTGACTTGACGAGGAATTTGCAATACCTGCTACGATGAAAGTGGTGGATGCAGATCATTGGTTTCGCGAAAAAGGCCACACATCGGAAACTTGACCAATAGTCGAGCCGGGAAATAGGCCCCGGTTGTATTTTTACGCGAATCTAATTTGAATCCGGTATGCCATGAATCGTGCACTGAATCGTGCACTGTTTCTGAAGGTATGCACAATCTTGGTACAGATTTTGCGCCGCAATATGGCAACTGAACGGTTTCCAAAACGCCCAAAACACACTGCGCAAAAATGGGATAGGATATGATAGGATATTCTTCACACATCACACGACGGCCTGAGGGCTCTGCGATGCCTGCTTCGACCGATACAACACCACTTGTGTCCGTTGCAATGAGACCATTCCTGATGATGAGCTGTTGCTTGGCTGTCCTTGGGCAGGAAAACCTTGTTCAAGAATATTGAATAAACGTTCATATTCTCATGCGGTCACTGAAACAACTGGGAAAACTCAGATTGCTATCCGAGGAGATATACGTCTGGTTTGTGCGATTTTTGCTACAAGGCTGGAATGCAAACACATTGGATCAGCACAGGAGTGAACTTGGTTTGCTTGGCAGGATTGCCACAAGAAGTGCACTAGACCCTCGACGCGCAAATGGCAACAATTTGGAAACCGACAAGACCAAGCATGTTTTGTGTGTGTTTTTTTTCAATGACTGTTGCCACTTGACCGCTCCTCTGTAGGTTGCCAAAAGAAGATTCCTTTGAAGCAACTTCGTTGGGGATCTGGACTCTGCGATACCTGCTACAACAAGTCTAGCCACTTTGAAAGCATGAAGATGGAATTTGACCTGAACATGGCAAAACCGGTTCCTTTGTTCCTCATTTGCTGTCTTGCGTTCACTAGCTGTGAGCTGGACAAGTTTTGGTTTCCCAGAGATCACACCTCAGGAATGTCGTGCCGCATGTGCAATACAGCGATCAGTACCTTGCCTGGGCTGCGAAGAGATCTGGAGCTGAAAAGAGCATGGATTCGTAAAAGTCAGATCACCATTTTTGAGTACTGTAGGACTTTGCAAACCACTGCTGTGGAGGAAGCCTTTCTCACGGGTTCGGAGGAACGCCTACCATACATGACATACATGACATAACATACACAACATAACATTACATCACATAACATAACGTGTCATTACATTACATGACATGATATGACATTACACTACACTACACTACATACATTACCTGTATTACATAAATTACATACACTACATGACATACATTACATACATGACCTACATACATACATATGTTACGTACGTACATACAAAACAGAACATGGCAAAACATAACATAACATAAGATATCACTAGGTCAAGGGCTGCAATTTACTCCTGCGCTTCTCCCCTCTCTGAGCGCGGCTGAAGCTATGTCCGAGCGCGGCTGAAGCTACGGCCAGGGAAAACTTTGAATGCAGGATGGAAACAAAACATAGCCTTTTTGCTTCAGAAAGGATTAAGGAGGCTATGCGAATCCTGCCATCCGCCCCTTCCCCCCTTTCCACATAGCCATTCTTACGTAAAGGCGACGGTCAGAATAAAACACCGACGCACCATCAAGAAAAGCCACGATGCCTTCATCTTTGCATGCTCTGGCCCTCTCGCCTCCCTGTTTCTGCGCCATTCTGCGCTTCTATACTTGGTCTTTTCTCTTTGTGGGCCTTGCGGTTTGATGCTGCTCGTGTCCGAATGCTTTACGTTCTTCACAGCTGTTGACTGCACTCAGGCATTGGGAAGGCTGGACACCTGCGTTTGATTTGGTTCTTGTACCTCTTGCGCACTGCCCTGAATGCACATAATCATCAACATGCTGCTTCTTGCCAGACTGATGCTGTCCGTGGTGTCCGCTTGTGTCCCTTGGCCGATACTTGAAGGATTTGTCAACGAGCAGCGATCATTGATTAATATTGTTCAATGGGGTTGGCGGCCTAATCCGGTTGGCGGCCTAATCCGGTTGGCGGCCTTGCTGTGGAAAGAGCATCAGCCATGATAAATGCATATAAATGCTGCATCCTCCAATTCATGCTGGCAGGTGGAACTTGCTTCAAAAAGCTTACAGGCTTGCTCTTTGGTCTTTCGATGTGAATGGAATACGGTTTACCGGAAAGCTGCCTTGAAAGAGAGAGAGGGAGAGAGAGGGAGAGAGAGAGAGAGAGTGAGAGAGTCGGGGATCGCATTGGAAGCGATGTACCATGCGGCCAACATGCTTTGGAATTCCCTGCGCCACCCGTCGAGATACTGCCAAAACTTGCTGCAGATGCAACGAACGAAGCGTTTTTGTGGGAGAGTCTTGTTTGCCAGTAGATGTGAAGCTGACTGTCAGTGGTCGTTGTTGAAATGTTATTTGCATGTTGCGAACGACAGCGTTGAATGTTCTGCTAAGGACCCGTACTTTGCTTTCGGAATTTGCAGAGAGTGCTTTGAAGGTGTTGCAGCTGCTCCAAAGTGTTGGCCTTAAGGCCTTAATTGACAATTCTACTTGATGCACATGTTGATCCATTGATCATTCAGTCCATGGCCCCAATTCATCGCCTTGCTTGCCTTCTAAGAGGTTCGGCCTGGGTTACATCCGAAAACGGAGAGCAAGGCCAGGAACTTCAAAGCACTCTTGCTCTGCAGCACGCTCTCAGGAAACAGATACTCAATTTGTCACTCTCTCACCAACGACACCGAACTCACCGTTAGACTACACCACAAACACGTATCTGAACTCCCTGGCCGCAAATAGTCAGGCGTCCCCGCTCCAACCTTCATGTGAACCAACCAACCCGCGAAAGGCTTCGACTTAAAGGCAGTTTTTAAGGGTACTGTACACCTCCTTTTTTCGAAGCTGGCACGAGATGCTACCCACATGCATCCCAAACGCCCTCGTTACTTGTTTTCCCGCTCCTACTACAGATATGAGGTCTCCAGTCCTGAGAGTGTCGACAAGCCCTGTCGATATTCCGCGAACCCAATCTAAAGTCAGAATCAGGAAAGCAAGTAATCCTCACGGCCCACAAGTGATGCTGTGGGCCGCATGATTGTATCTATTGCAATCAAGCCTTGGTTTGGCGGTCAAGTTTCTCGAATCGTTTTCTTAGTTATATAGTTGTGGGACAGCTCTGCGTTGATGTTATTGAAGACAGGTTAGTTTCCAAACCTGTTCGGGCTGCCTATGTGTTTTGCTGGAGGACTCATTTTTGTTGCTAGACGTTGCCTGATGTTTGGTGCATTTTGTTGGCTATGCCAGGGCGCATTCTTGGGATGCTCTACCACCTTTCTACAGTGCGAGACAACGAGCCACAGGTCGCAATTATGGGGGATTTGGACCTGTTCCGAAGGCCTAGAACAAACAGTGTATCGTTGTTCGATCACGGTGAGTTTACATATTTTTTTTTCTCAGGTGTTGTGGTAGGTTGGGCAGCTGAGTAAGAGAGGTATTAACTATGCAATTGTTGGGTGAAACAGTGAAGCTGTTGTTGTAATAACTAAATGACATGAGAGGGGTGTTTGTGGGAGGGAAACCCTTGAACCAGCTTGGCCTGGGGCCATTTTGGCTCAAGGGTGTGATTTTGAAATCCCATGGCCTTGATCTTAAGTGGGGGATCC
>Ga0126342_10000679_pt1 | contig 40199 bp, 17 predicted proteins | sample Cyp1metagenome_FD_92528 | JGI IMG/M metagenome (GOLD analysis project Ga0126342, IMG submission 92528) | Coral microbial communities from Lord Howe Island, Old Settlement Bay, Australia - Cyphastrea 1 metagenome | ecosystem: Host-associated > Invertebrates > Cnidaria > Coral ...
AGATCAATACTGAATCCATGACATGAATACTAAATCAATACTAAATCAATACTAAATCCATGACATGAATACTAAATCAATACTAAATCCATGAGGTGAGTACTAGATCAATACTAAATCCATGACATGAATACTAAATCAATACTAAATCCATGGCATGAATACTAAATCAATACTACATCCATGAGATGAATACTAAACCAATACTAAAACAATTGTTGGATTCCTGTTTTTTTTGGAAATTGCATTTTATGTATTCGTTTTAAATTGTGGCAATTGAAAACCAATACATACAAACAAGTTTTTAACTTTATTTGAGGTAAAAGAGGGGGGGGGGGCCCCCAGGTTTATAAATCAGAGGTAGACATTAACCTGAGACGACCGCTTGGAATTCCTAACAAAACACACATACGTTTCAGCAAAAATGTGAGATCATCCCTGTCTGTCCTCGATTGTCTACAAGAGTGGCGAGTTTCCCATCACAAATGGCCTCTCCATCACAAGTGGTTTTCACGGTTTCTCCATCCCAGATTCCAATTCGACCATCATGTTCCCCATCATATACTCCGTTTTCAGACAAACCTGTTTCCGTGAATTACTTGTGAAACTCCATGCATGTCTGATAGTCAAACCATGTCAAACCGACACGTTTGATGGTCAAACGGTCAAACCACCATTTTTCCACTAGTAAAGCAATGCCATAAACCACTCATATTTTCATGATGATATATACCAGCCATAAACATAATAAGCTTGGAGACGGTGGATCCTTTTGCTTTAACCACATTGGAATCATGAAGGATCTACAAACTATACTGGCCATTTCAGCCTTTACAATCCAAACATAGAAAGTGGAGGAATACTATATGTGACTTCTTCGTGATACTTATCTTCATCCTATGCAAAAATTTTCATCCCACTCCATGACTCCAAGATTAGATCTGAGGCCCAAACTCGCCGATGAAAACGCTCCTGGAATCATCCAGGACGGCCACGGTACAAGAGCTTCCCTCAACGCCTCCCAGGAGTTGTCCGCAAGAACTTGGGGAAAAAAGAAACAGTTCGAGCTTTAGAAAAAAGGTGGAGGTTTTAACCAACCAACATGGTAATATTGTATAATGTTAGTTAGAGCAATAGGATCCACCATCCCCAAATTTGTTCATGTTTTTTTCGGGGGGGGCTGGTTTCTCAACCTATGACATTCCTTTACGAACAGTAATGCGAGAAATCACATGGGGATGATATAGTTACCAGATGTTACCACATGTTACCATCCATTTACATATGGTAATATTAGCTAATTATAGCTAATTAGCATTAATTAACCATGGTTTAGTCTTGGGTTTCCCACGTTACTTGTTTTGAATGACACTCTTCCAACATCGGATGCCTTTTTAAGCCGCGCCTTTCACCACTCCAGGGCACAGCGCGAAGGGCTGAAGGCCGCGTTGCAGGATCACGAGGTCGCCTCGGCATCTGTGCATCAATATTAAATAAATGGTATAAGCACACCAGGATAGGATGATTATATATACAATGTGAGGCCCCCAAGATAGCTAAGTTGGTTTATAACTCCAATAACTATGGTTTATGGTACTTATAACTATAGTTACCGGGGCTTATAAACCAACTTATAACTGGCGGGCCTCACATTGTATATATATATATATAATATATATATATATGTAAATATGCGTGCGTATCTGGATGTGTGTCTCCATATACCTGCACATGATACCATATATTCTATGTATAAATAAATGGAAAAATCATGTATGATGATGCATGATGTATGATGGATACACGTGACAAGTGTATGTACAGGAGAAAAAAAACATACGCACGCCTTGCAGCTTGACTCAAGATGACTCAAAGATTTGGTTTGACATGTTTGAACCAAGAAGACATCAAGAACAAACCAACATAAATTGCCCAAATGGACATATCATGGAATATACCAAAGAAACAGGTGGGAAAGGCCCAAACACATTTAACAAAAACACGACTAAACAATAAACACGTTTTCATATATGTGTTTAATATCAAGCTAAAATCCACCTGAAAAAACACACAAGTAAAGGCGCTATACATTAATCACATCATAAACAAATATATTGGGTAATTATTCCATATTTTCCCATATCGCCCCGTAATATTCCATAACTATCGCAAGTGCTCATATCATCCCATTAATTAATTTAGGTAATTGTATGGCCCGTATGGTTCTCCCATTCTTCCTCATTTTTGCGTAGGCATCCAATGATTATCCCATATTTGTCATACAATTACCATCTGGTTATTTGACCTAGCCATGGAAAATCACCCATTTTCAATAGGTAAATCACCATAAATCATCAAACTAAATGGGTTGGTTTTCGTGACTATATGAAATCAGATCATCAAACGGCATCCCCAAAATTAAGAACATCGCATTTCCATGCATTTCCATTTATTTATGCGATAATTCTCCCATATTTGTTCCCCCCCCCAAAAAAAAAAAAACGATTGGCATCCCTGGCCTTTCTCTAGGCGCTCAGTGATGTGCAGTCGATCCGTGGGTTCCTGGGCCGGAACAGCCCCTTCACATGTGATTCACCAATTGCATGCATGGTACTATCTGGTTATTTAACATAGCCATGGAAAATCACAATTTTTAAGAGGTAAACCATCTATAAATGGGGCATTTCCCATGGCTATGTTAAATAACCAGAGGGTAGTTTTCTGGTTGGTGGTGCAATACCCATCTTGACAAATATGAGTTCGTCAATGGGAAGGATGACATCCCATATATCCATATATGAAATGGACAATCAAACATGTTTGAAACCACCAACCAGTTTTCATGGTCGTTTTCATTTTGACCAACTTGAAACGAAACAGTTTCCAGCAAAAACAAGTCTGCAGCTGGGATGCTGAAACCAAATCTGCATCATCCCCAAGTTCATGACTTTCAGAGATAGGAAGCAGCCATGAAAGCCTCGGGCGGAAAACAAAACACCACACTGCACTGATTGAGACAATTTCAGCTCATCTTCGACAGCTTGCTGGGTTATTTTTCTCCTCCAGTTTTGGCCAACTTTAGTTGTCAGATGTTGTCAGGCTACCCCACACAGGATTACATATCAGAGAGCAAATCATACAATGATTCACTAATTTAGGAGTTCACTTTAATCTTCGGAATATGGTTTTGCATTATCATGGCTCCCTGAGTTCAGGTAAGTTAGACCGACATCAGTCTCCAGTTGGCACCTCGGCTTGCCGGATTTCAAAACCCACTTGGCATGGAGCAGATTCCCATATCTCCCGCCTGAAACACCATAAGAAAGAGAAAAAACATGGGCTGACTTCCTATAAGCCAGCCAGAAACCAACTCCAAATTGTAATGAGCTCCCCCAAATCATCCGGCATATGTATATATATATAATGACCATGCAAGCTTGGTCGAAATTGGGCCATCATCTGCAGGGGATGTCTCATCCTGGATTCCCCAAAGAACTCATGGATTAACTGATGGGGAAATGTCCAATAGTTCAGCTATTCCAGATTGGTCCTTCGTATTTTTGATTATAACCTGCATCCCATGAAATAACCTCAGAAAATTGCAACAACCATTAACCGACCATCGTTTATCAATTATATACTGTAATTATATCATATTATATCTCCATCTATGTTTGATGGTTAAAACATGTCAAAACCCATATTTCACGGTAAAATCCCACATTCATTGCTAAAATCCCTAAATTTCGTGGATCAAATCCAACTTTTATGGCTGAATCCATATTTTTAGATGTAAACATCCCACATTTTCATAAGCAAAAGTCCATGACATACCCTCTGGTAATCAAACATGGCTGGCGGGAAAATCCCAAAATTTGTTCGATGATTTTCCCATTCAAACACCATTTATAGTGGATGTTCCCTTATAAACGGAAGTTTCTAGCTGGGAAAATCATCTATACATGTGGGATTTTCTAAACAGCCAGGTTTGAGAACCAGAGGCTAAATTATCGCACCCCCAGTTGACCTCGCCATTTTCGTGGCTGGAAAATACCAAATTTGGAGAATTTTCCTGCTACAAACCTCCGTTTATAAGGGAAACTCCACTATGACATAAATGCTATGTGAATGAACGGATTTTCTCGCCATGTTCATATGACCTCACCATTTTCATTAAGGTATATCGGTCAAATCCCTGACACGTCCCCACCAGGGCCAGGGCCAAAAAAAAACCACCGCACCATGCGGCTGCTCTCTGGGCTGTGGATCCTCCGCCAAGACCGAGGAAAGGCGAATCACAGTGGGAAACTCCTCCTCCACTCGCCTCGTGTGCCTCGGCAACTCGTGGGTTTCCAGGATGTTGATGATGGCTGGTATCCATGAATTACCCTCTGGTTATGTCAAAATAGCTATTGAACATGGGATTTTTATGGGATTTTCATGGGATTTTTATGGGATTTTTATGGGATTTACCCTCTGGTAATGACTAACATAGCTATGGTATCCATGAATTTTCCAACAAACACATGATCCATACGACAGGTGGCTCGGTGGCTCATCCCACCCACGAATCGAATTTCAGAAGAGCTGGATCCCGGCCTGGTAAACTTTCACGTTTAACTATGAAAAATCACAATTTTTAATGGCTAAATCCATTATAAATGGCAATTTTCAATAGCAAACTGTTAGTTTACCAGAGGGTATATCCCTGGTTATAAGTTAGTAGGGTTAATCCACTTGACAAGGGTGAACGGAAAACCTACTGGCGATAGGATGAGCCACCAGCCATGTTGACCATAGGGATGTTATCATCCAATAGCTAGTCATAGCTAGTCATGTTCAATGACCTGTTGGCTTTTTAGAGTCATCCCAAATGGGGGTTGAAGATTTTTCAGTGGCAATGGACAAGTCCTTGTAGGACCTACGGCCCTTCAGATAGGATGTGTTCTTCTTAGAGTGTTTGATCCCGTCCTAGACTTCAGTACCCATTGAAATCATGGTGTGTTGGAAAAAAAAACTAATCTATTATTCATTGGGGAACATTTAATATTAGGGAGATGGGGTTATCCTTTCTTTATGGAGAAAAAACTTCATGAACCCTCCACATCCCCCAGGCCCACTATATCACAATTGTTCCATGAATTCTGGATGGTATTTCATCGTTTGATTGTGCGGGGCAAGGGATTGTACCATGTTTTTCTTGGTTAAATCCGTGATGCATCCCACAAAATGTCACATGTTTCCAACAAATCTCCATGGTAAATCTGCACTTAAATATTAAATTTGGACACGTGATAATGATTCACCAACCTCCAGTAACAGCCATTTTAAGGGATGATTCCCCAATCCTAAGCTGCATTTCCAGTGACATCGCGACGTGAGGTCGTGGTCAATGTTTCTCAGATTTGCCATCAACAAGTCCCTTGTATATACCAATTATAGCACCCATTTTTGTTGGTCAAGTTACCAGATTTGATGCCTCAACAAGTATTAAATCAACATTTGCTATATTCTATATCACCATTGTTCATCATGTGTTTCGTAAATCCGCATGTTGGGGGCATGGGATCGCCCATTTTTTGCTGAGAACCACACGCGCCCACCATCCAGGAGAGAACTCCCAAGAAGTTGGCGGAGCAATTCGTGGGCGCAGGAGTCAGGCTTTCCACCTGTGGTGATCGGATGGGGAGATACTGGATACCAATGCTATGTATCCAGCCGTTGGCTGAATATGGATCTAGATTGATCTAACCATGAAATATGGGCTTTTGACATGGATTTTCATGATTTAATTAACCATTCAAAATAGGCATTTGACATGGATTTTAACCAATGAATAGTGGATATGGCGTCAGTGGGTGATTTAAGCATTTTAAGCTCCCCCGGATGGCCGATCGGTGCCGAGACGCATTGGGGAGGTGACAAATGGTTGGTTCAACTTCATCAATTGCCCGCAAAGCTCCCGATCCTTCACAGGAGATGTTCCAGTTCAACGGAAGGCGCCGCTTGACCGTCAATAGCGTCGTGTCTGGCAGCGGCTCATCGTTTGACGCCTCCTTGTTCAACTGGCTCTCCGGCGGCGGCGGTGCTAGTGGCGCTGGCGGTGCTTGTGGCAATGGTGGCACGGTGAGACATGGTGAGAGGAACCGTGGCTCCAACAACAGGGCGCCATTGGAGTTCTCCTGTGAGTTCTCCCAACGCACACAGAGTCGGAGTTTCAGCTCATTCGAGTCTGGTTTGGGCACAAAGCAGGGGTGACCATAGCGTCGGTGTTCTCTGACACATGCCACCAAGCCATTCAAGTGCTTCATGCGACTGCTCTGTAGGCCTAGGCGTGGGTCGAAGGGTTCGAATCTTGGTTGGTTCATAGGGGTCTCCGACTCTCCGAATGGATGGTGTCAATCCCCTATCAATTGAACACTGCCCTTACTCCAAACCGTAAACAAATGATGGGCTTGGTGGCTTCATCGGCCATGAATCAACCATTTCTCTGAAGCATCGCAGTTTCAGCTAGGGATATGTTAAACATTTTTAACACACCAATCTGAGACCACTTCTCTTTGGTTTGTTTCGTATCATGTGGTAAACCCAACAAAAAATCAACTAGTTCAGTTGAACTTTTTTTGGGTGAAACTATAGTGTACTTCGAGGATCCCACGAATCGTAGGTTATCCCATCTAGAAATTGACTACCCTCATTCACCACTTGAGTTTTACATTGCTTTCTCAACCGAACTAGTGTCACAAATACCATCAACCCTAGTTTTTTTTCCTATACCCTCTGGTAAACTTTCACATAACTATGGAAAATCACCATTTTCAATGGGAAAATCCACTATTTCTATGGTCATTTTCAATAGCTGTGTTAAATTACCAGAGGGTAAATCCCATAAAAATCCCATTAAAATCCCATTTTCAATAGCTATTTTGACATAACCAGAGGGTAAGAGACTCGATCAGCCCTGCCTCCGATGATATGCCTGGATCCGATACGCCAGTCCTGGTGGATCAGTCGCAGGTCGCTGGACTTCACGTGGTCCTCAGCCACTTTGAAGCTGCGCGAGGTGTCCAAAATGGCCACCTGGATGGCAAGGGCTCAGGGGATGGCCAAAAACATCGGAAAGTCACGGGAAAATCGTGAGGAAAAGCCATGGAATAGTTATGGAAAATATATGAAAATATGCTTCATATGGGGATAAACTTTATCAGCATGCGTATCTTGAGATTGTATGTCCAGGATGGTATAGATTGGACAAGTTGATCTTGAGATACCTCAAGTCATGGACCACCGTAGCCCAGGTAAAGGCACCTGTTCCAAGTAGTTTGATCATGGATGTCACAGCCGTCAGCTGGAGGGGCCACTGGAGGGGTGGTTGGGTCTCTGTTTCCGTTCTGGAAAACAACTCCGATAAACGAGTTGTTTATTGAACATTTTAACAAGAAAACACACCAACAGAAGCTTGTTGAGCTGTTTCTTGATGAATCTTGGGCTTTGGTGTATTTTGCAGGTTGTAATGATTCCCACTCCCATCTCTTAACCCTTGGTCATCAATCCCGAAAATGGAAAATCACCAGCTCACAAGACAAATCATGCATGATAATTCACCTATGAAATCCCATCTGTTGAATCCATGATTTCTAGGGTAATTACATGTCGCTTACCTTTCCAAATTCGTCATATTTTGTCATTAGCAGAAACCAGTTAACAACAGCAAAAAAAACACCAAAATCACTGAGTTGAAGCGAATTACACTTTACCCATCCCAATGACTTTATAGTATATATGATCTTATATATTTTTATATGTATCTTTATAGATCACCTCCCCGTTTTACCCCATTAACTCCGTTAACGTTTAACACATCCAACGTGTCCCCATGGCTTGCCCCGCCCCGTTTTTAAGTCACACCTTGCAGTCAAGGGAGGTCATCTCGCAGAGCACGGCGGCGGAGCCGCCATGAAAACTCGTCGAGCCCAGAACCACCAAATCGCCACTCTGAAACTCCGCCTGGGTCGAGGATCTAGTCGGAATCGTCTGTCGATGATGAAGATTGATGATTTTTATGAATGATAAAATATCATATATAGCTATTCATGATATCTATCTATCATCAATGTTGATATGGTGGTTGGTGGATGATGATAGGTGAATATTGATGATCAATGATGATAAAATTTGGCTCATTTTCTAATATTTGATATCTATTAATGATGGATGAGATCGATGATAGATAGGGATGTCAATGGTCTGTCGATGGTGGAGATCAAATATTATGGATAAAGATGAATGATAGATGTATTAGATATTAAATCCGCCGGATGATGTCGATGATAGATGAAAATTGATGATAAATGACCCATAAAATATCAGATAGTTATAAATGATACGAGTATCTATCTATCATCAATGTTGATATGCTTTGATTCGTGGAGATCATCGTCGATGTCAATGTCAAGTGCCGGATGATTGTATATTGTAGATAAGAATTGATGATAGATAGATATATGATATGCAAAAATACACGTAGAGAGAAATTAGCTCTTTGCTGATTTCCAGTTGGCCCCGACAAGATTTCATAAGCTTCTGGTGTGTCATACCATAGTGAATTGGGGTTGAAAAGGGCGTAGCAACTAATTTATGACTGGGGGCGCCACGCTGTGATGATGATGATGATGATGATGAATTCCGGAGTTAGGAGTGAGGGGGTTGAGGGTTAAGGTTTGGCTGATGGGGCTGGTAAGGGCGCCAATTTGAGATCCTTGGGGTCAACATGTCCAAACAATCTTGAGAGGAGATGCATGGTCACAATGTGGTTCCTACCATGGGCGGCATACTTTGCCAATATTCACCAGAAACCAGTCGGGATGTGGTTTTTAATGATGGGTACGAGTACTACTAATACTATCCAATACGACTACTCACTGGTAAACTAACATAACTATGGAAAGATCCACCATCTTTAGTGGGAAAACTCACTATTTCTATGGCCATTTTCAATAGCTATGTAACAAATTACCAGAGGGTTAACATCCATTTTCCTATGGGTTTTCCTATGGTTTTCCCATGAAAAAACCTCCATTTTCCTATGTTCTCACTGAACAAGTTCTCACCTCACCAGTTCGATGGTCCCTCCCGGCCAGGCCACAACGATCGAACGATCCCGTCCCAATCGCTGCCGAGGTTCCGGATTGTGCTGCCTACTGCTGGTTGGCAATACCTCAGAGATGTTGCTTGGACCAGCCATGTTCAGAGTGAATTCATCACTTGAGTTGGCTAGTTCTGATCATCCACTGTCAATACATCGCAATTTCAAGCTAATTGAGCTCAATCCTATCGTTGATCCTCATGAAATCATCATGAAATCATCATGAAATCATCCTCCAAACCAGTCCTATCCAGCCGCCTGCTCACAAACTTCAGTCGTCTTGTGCAACTCTTTCAGTTTGTGTGCTTTCACCGCCTGGAAGCTCAGGGAAATCTGCCCGTTTGAGACAGAGGTCAAATTAGACATTTCATCCTGTGGGGTTATAAATAATTCTATGATGGGTTGGAGCAACCCTGATGGTGGATAGACATGCCATTTCATGAAAATCAAGATGCATGCTAAAACAAGATCGAGTCATCATCCTATTCAAGGAAGTGCGAACAATCATGCTTTGAAACCACCAGCCAGTTGTAACCCCGAGAGCGTTCCTTAATCTGCATGACTGTCTTCGATTGTATTTGATTCCCGAAGATTGGTTGAACGTTAAATCGCTGCTGGCCCAAATGCCCAAACGACATGTTTCAAGTTTTTCCTGCGCCTGAGCCATGTAGAGCTCAGGCTCAAACAACGATGTGATCTTGCAAACATGTGGAATCCTCAGCGAGTCCCACGATGAGTTTGAACTGGTCAATTGGGCATAGTTGGGCTATCAAAAATCTATGTATAAATATGATAATCCTCGAAACGGAGACTTACTAACCAGGGTTATTAACCACTTCCTATATAAAGTGGGATGATCCAAGTCCCAACAAAAGCTAACAAACATGGATGTTGACAACAACCACATTTGAAGCCAAACTCGTTGACCCTTGGGGCCGATGTTGGAGAAAGACCCATCCCAAGGTGGTTGAGCTTCATGTTGAAGGCCCATTTTGATAGTTCAAAATGGGCGAACATTAGTCACATGAGTGCATCTACAACATGTTGATAATGGATGTATGATTATGCGTGCATCCACGAAAGCTATGCGTTTTCAGAATGCACAAAATCCAAGGGGTCAAACAAATCAACAAGAAGGACTTTACTGGCATCTGTCATTTTCTGGCACATGCACGAACAAAATATTGGCAAATAAATGGCAAACAATCAGGCATTTTTCTTCCAAAGTTGGACATACTACCCCAAAAACACCACAAGCATATGATGGCGTGTGGCGATCTAATCCATCTAGTTATCGGAAAGGAAACTCCCAGTCCGTGTTGCTCTTTTTGTGTTGGGGTTCCATCGGTAACTTAAACTCATGGAGGAATATCACACACTTGGGATCCAGGGCTAGAAAAATATCACTTGATGATAAAAACATGTGATATTTCAAAATTGCGTGATCAATGTGCAGAGCCAAACAATATGAGAATACATCATCACTAGGATTTTTCTGGGCGAAACTGCGAAACTGACATATTTGGTACCCAGCCACCAGTAGCGACACATCTGAACATTGCTGGTTGCCTCTCCATATCCTCCCTGGGCCCCATATTTTCGTTGATAAAAATCACATCTGGTTGGTGGTTGAGCCACCCCTCTGAAAAATGATGGAGTGAAAGTCATTTGGGATGATGACATTCCCAAGATACTGGAAAATAAAATTCATGTTCCAAACCACCAACCAGCAATTGTCATTGGTTTGCGAGGCCATAGATTTGACATCAACCAAAAGAGCTAGATTCTTCAAATGATGGATGAACCTATAGTTATAGTAAAACTGCAAATCACCTTCAACAAATCCATGTTTGGGTCTTTGTCCGCTGCTTGATCATCATTTTCCTTATAACAAGGCAATTTCTCTCTCCATCGCCATCTCAGGAGATCAGCAGTCAAGCTGAAGGCGAGCTAAAAAGGTGACGTGGCAGGTCAGCACGCAAGCTCGTTGGCCAGGCGCGTCATATCACCAAGCCACCGCAAAGGTAAAGTACAAATTTATGTTACTATACATAAGCAATTTGAAATTGCCAATTTCAAATCCATTCTGTTTTTCAGACACACCCATATCCACTATTAATTGGCAAAAATCCCTATGTTTCATGGCCAAATCACCATCGAACCAACATGTTTCATGTTTTGACCAGTCTTGATGGGAAATCCCATGATTCCACGTTTTTTTTTCATGGTTAAACCATGTTAAACCAGGATTTCCCATTGTTTTCATGGTTAAACCATGTTAAACCACCAGGTTTCACCATGAAGACCATTCTTCATGGTGAAACCCAGCATTTTCTCCGGTTCCCGGCATCCAAGGGACTCCTCAGGGCCTGGCAGTGGCCTCTTAGGCAGCCACTGTTCCAGGAGTTTGTAGAAACCCAGGGCGCAGCCGCCTGCGGGGAAGATCTTGGTAAAACATAGGGATTTAACCATGGGGATAACTAAGATCATTAGTAATGTAGTAATTATCATAACCATGGGGATGTAATGGGGATAACAAAGAATAACTAAGAATATCCTAACCATGGGGATATAATGGGGATATGATAATTCTTGGTAAATCTAGCAACCATTTCACCATGACTGGGATAACCGAATATAATATAGATCTTAGGGATAATCTATGTATCTATATGTTATAAATATCCTTTAACCATGAATAATATGGGGCTAACTAGAGAACATAGGGATATAATGGGGATACATAATAGAATATAATTGAGATATAGGAGTGGTATCTAGGTAAACTAAACTATTTTCATAAATCTAGTATACTAATGAACGGAATTAACAACTTCAACCCATCAAGAATATGGGGTTACTGCAACTGGAGAAAACGGATATGTCTGCTGAGGATGTGCTCGGTTTAAAACAAAGTGTTGGTAAAAACGCAATTTAATGTGATTTAAGCGGCAAGAAATCATGAAAGCATGTTCGCCCCAAGCCGGACGTTGCTCCACACTTACAATCGTCATGATCATGATCATGATCATGATCATCATCATCACATCATCACATCATCACATCATCACGTCATCACATCATGATCATCATCACATTAAAATTCGCCACCCTCTCTTATCAATATGTTGACTGGAGTAATAACATCAACTTTATCTTCATGAGGGTCAACATTTTCACCACCCCCTCTGAAAAAAGATGTTGAGTGGGGAAATAGCATCAACTATATCTCCATGAGGGATCAACATTTGTCACCCCCTATGAACAATATGTTGATTGGGGTAATAACATCAACTTTATCTTCATGAGGGATCAAAATTCGCCATCCCGTATGAACAATTTGTTGATTGGGGTAAAAACATCAACGTCATTTTCATAAGGGATCAAAATTCGCCACCCCCTATGAACATGTTGAGTGGGGCAATAATATCAACTGTATCTCCATGAGGGATCAAAATTGGCCACCCCCCTACGAACAATATGTTGATTGGGGTAATAACATCAACTTTATCTTCATAGCCACCTGAAGTCAGACGCGGCGCAACGTCAGGATGGCAGCGAACATGTTCAAACATTGCAATTTAAGCAAAAGAACTGTGGATTGCACCAATGAAAATCCCTTGGGAAACCATGGCGGAAATGGGCTCGTCCAAAATGATATTTTATTTTTTAGTGTGCCTCCAGTAAACATACCAAAAGATGTGGGAAAACTAGGGTTCCATGACCGGAGTTCCCTTCGGAAAACGATCTCAAAAACCGTGGATTTCCGATGATAATTTGGAGGGTAATTGCGGGTAGGATTTAGTGTACTGCATTACCCATAGGATCCATGTATGGTATATATGCTAACATTGGGGGTATATTGATGGTAAATGTTACCATATATAGCATACATGGATCCTATGGATTCCTATGGGTTATAAGATCCTGGCATATCAGTGAATAAATGGGAGGAAAAAGCACCAGCCTGTCCCATCCATGATCGCAAGCGCCGGGGCCCCTTGAGCCCGGCTGTTGTTGGAACATCTACATGAAAGCCATTGAAAACCTAAGTCTTTTTATTTTTTATTGTGTTTTTCCAATTCAACATGGCAACATGTGGAAATCGTCTGAATCAACTCTTCAGCCCGGAAAACTAGGATAAAACCCCAAGAAACGTGTGTTGCAAAGTGATTTTCGACGAAGGCAAGCCCTTTTTGGCCGCCTTACTCCACTTTTTCCGGATGTAGCACCGCATCTAGGGGTCATCGACCCAGCTCTTCCGCTCCAAGCAGTTTTGCTGGCATCATTAGTTGAGTGAGGCACCTAGCGTGCGCATCCGTCATGGGGTTGATTCATTGTAGTCATCTTCAACAAAATTTGATGTCGTGTTGGGGGGCCAGTATGTCATCCCATCTTTCTTGATTCTAAAAAGTCTATAGGCCTAAGACCTAGCCATTCATTGGAAAAACCTATGGAGGACGTTCATTCAGGGCACCAAATCATAAGGTATTTGAAAATTGTTGACGGCTACTGGGGTTCACTCCCTGCAGCCTGAAAATCTGGGAGTCCGTGGCTGCCAGGGTGTCCAAGCTATGGGGGTTCTTAAGTCATGGGGGATCCTCAAGTCACCTTCGTTGGTTCAATATTTAAATAGTCAAGTTTTAGATGATTCGGGGTCCCCATTTTAGGAAACCTCTAAATGAGTCAATGTAGCAAAAGAATCCAAAAGAGACATGTGGCATCGGATATCACAAAAGAATCATGGTTTCACCGTTTGACCGAGATTATCTTTGTTCACAAGCTTTTGAGTGCTTCAAAAACCACACCAAAACCTCTTGGGTGTCACGAAAAATTACGGCCCAAAATGGCCCAACTTCCATCAACTTCCTCTGGCAGACTTGGATTCCCTCGGATCTGTCCAGGCCCCATGGGCCAAACATCGCTACTTCAGCCGCTTTGCGACTTGAGCGATGATGAAGGAGAGGAGACCAAAGGCTCCACAGCCCTGAAGGGTTGGAACCTGAGGACCAAACTGCTGGGTTTCCAGCTGGTGGCTTCTCCAACTTTGGTGGTCTTCCAAGAAGCTTGGGGATTGTTTGGCATGAAACAAGGTATGGTTTCTGGATAGATCCACTGATTCAACCAACAATTGGCACTTCATGAAGAAAAACTAAGGAGTGAGCCAACAATCATAGGATTTACCGATTTACCTAACGAAAAAACTGGATTTAACAAAAATGCAGGAGCTGGAGGGTTGTTTTCTGGGTTGTTTTGGAAGGGGCACATCTGCAGGAACATTTGTTTGGATATTCTATACCGCTTTTGCTGGGAAAACCAGCCAAGAAATAACAAAAAACAACACGCTTTAAATGGATTTCTTCCAAGTAACAAATGCTGGAAACTAATTGTTGGCTGCAACTTTCCCACTAAAAAAGACGGATGGTTTCGCCCCAGTCCTAGGGCCTCCGGCCACCTCCATCAGCTGCCCGTTGACGGCTGCTGCCAAGGTGGCCGCAAGCGCACCCACCAGGGCAGCTGGGCCGCCCAGCTGCAACGCCTGCAGCCTCTTCCTGGGGACCGTAGAGTCGTGGGCAGCCAGGGTCTTTTGAGACATTTTGAGACATCTTGAGACATCCCCATAGTCGTGGTCAAAAAAAAACTTGGCAAATATGCATACATATAATCATGTATATATATATTATATGATATAATATGCTTCTATGATGTGCAAACTAGTATAGTTTAATAATGTTTAATAGATAATAATAATAATAGCAATATATACCATCTGGTTATTTAATATAGCAATGGAAAATCACAATTTCTAATAGGTAAACCATCTATAAATGGGCCATTTTCCATGGCTATGGTAAATAACCAGAGGGTAAACTATTTCTCATTCTGTAAATGTCCCAAAGGCGGCCCCTTTTTTGGCGCCGCACTACGCTCCGGTGGTTAGTCGTCCCCCGCATTCTTCGCCTCTGAAACTTCCTCCGTTGCGGTAGCACCAGCGTCAGGGCGGTTCCGCGCCTTGTACGACATCAAGGTGTGAAAGGCGGGCGTCAAATCTGCGCTGAAGGTATCCATGAGTCCCTGGCCGTAAACTTCTCCAATGATGAGACGCGCCTGTTTGGCCACCTGGCGAATCCGATCCATGGTTTCATAGCGACCTTCATCATCTGGACCCAGCACTGCCACCATTTGCCGATCCACTTCTTGCACGAGGCTGGCAATGGCTGGAGCCAAGCGATCTGGTGGAACCATAGCGGCCATCAATGGAGTGCCACCAGGGGCACCTGCAACCTCCACTGGTGTGAGCTGATCTCGTAGAATGTTGTTCCTGATGTTCTCATCTTCAATCCTCAAGAGTTTGTTTAACATTCCCCTCACTCGGGAAGATTTCTTTTCAAGCTCCTCCTGCATCACGGTGCTGATATGCATCAGCACCTGCAGTCGTTCTCCATCCGCCGAAGCTTGCGCCTCACCGATGTTGAGCTGCAAGACCATGAGGATCGGCAGTGGGCTCTCAACAGATTTCAACATCTTGCGGATCTTGAGATTCACGTCGCCATCAGCCTCTTGAATCAACTCTTCCAAGACATTCTTGGCATCCGTCAAGCGCCGAGTCATGGCCATTTGGATCGCATCACCCAAGCGTTGAGCTGCCAAATGGTCCGCAGCCTGTGGATCAGCAACCTTCATTCGCAGAGATGCCAAATCATCTGGAGAAACTTGGGCAAATACTTCTTCAAGTCGTTCTTCCAAAGCAGACCCACCATCAGCCGCTAGGTCCAGTAGCTCGGGGAGCAGGCTCTCGTCAGCGCCCTCCACAGCTGCCGCCGTGCCGGCTGTGCCCTCCACAGCTGCCCTGCTGACGCAGGAACTGCGGGGAGGGACCAACCAAGTTGAGGAGAAACTGCCGCACGCCAGCGCCACAGCAACGCACAAGGTGTTAAACCTTCGCCGCGGCTGCATAGCCATGGCCGGCGTTGGATGAGGTGAAGCCAGTGTAGTCTGCGTTTACTATTTGGGGATTGGAAATCAAGAACAACCTGGCAAACCCGTAAGGTTTCTTGATGGCTGTCATCCCATTCCCAAGATTTATGATTAGATTTGTTTGTCAATCTGGATCATCATCCGCCTTCCAATCTTTAGGGGCTTCTGTGAAATGATTCATTTCCTTGTAAATTGCTGTTGAAAAACGTCCTTTGGAAGCTGACCGTAGCCCAAAATGATGGGCCTGGGCCTGGTTGAGGCAGACCATATCAACCTGGCAATTTGCAACAAGGCTTTAAGTTGCAACAACCTCTTGGAAAATATTGGAAAACCCACCAAACAAGAATAATAGCAATAATAAGCATGAACCAACCAGGTTTTTGACACGGCTCAATTAAATCACCAGTGGTTCTGATGGGTTTAGCTCTAACAAATGGGTCTTCAACACCTCAGTGATAAAATCAGGCAATGTAACATTAGATTGTTCCAAACTCAAAAAATAGCTGTTTCCAATTGCCAAGCTGGCTTACAAGCAAACAGTGGAAGAATGGTAGCCTATGCGTAGGTTTATGCACGCACACATATTTACATACAGTATATATGAATATATATGATGCATTGGTTGGCATCTCTGTCAATGAACTACTTAGCTTGGTACCTATGTCTACCTGTTTTGCAATAAAAACACATGCCACCATCTAGAATCATTCACTGAACATCTGCCAGGTGTCTTGCTTAGGAAGCCCTTGTACTCAGCAGGGGCTTCGCTCATCGAAAAGGGTTTATCCAGACTCCGGCGTAAAGCCAGCACGCAACCTGCATTGGCCACGCTCGTCGGGCGATTGGGAATCTCCAGTGGCAGGTGATGGAAAGCACTGAAAAAAGGACCTGCCACAATCTGCAGATGTAGAAAACATCAAGAGACACATACAAAAACGATAGAAACATATGTTGCTAAGGGTAAGCAGCTAGACAGCCACACTCCATACATTCGATGACAACCTCAGACCTTTACAGCCTTTAACATCATCAAACCGAAGAGACTCGATGGCCAAACCGTACGGGGACACCTCAGCAAGAAACATGAAGTTTCCTAAAATATGGCTACTCCAATTCATCCAAGTTATGAATGACCAGTATTGAAACCCACTAGGTGTTGGGGTAATGTGGTTAATGGCCAATGCCATAAACCATCCCCAAAATCACCATTTTTATATGGCTGGTTTTTGAACCGTGACCATTTTTAGGGGTGGTTTATGACATTGTTCTACCCACATTACCCCCATTTTAGGGTTTACCTCCATATTGGAACATCCATCCAAAAACTGGTTGCACCTCAGAGAGATTGCCGCCCCGTCTCAAAGACCGCCCAGGCCCCAGCTGCGTCGGCAGCAATGCTGCCGTAGTTGAAGACGCCGCTGGAGCACATGCCAACGTACCTCGATGGCCCTCTTTGCCACCGGGAGCCCCATGATTTCCTATGAAAATTGGGTGCGAAGTGTCTGATTTATGGAGATTTCACATGATTCCAGCTATTTCTGGCAATTTCAGAAAAACAATGGTTTTTCTCAAGCATCAAATGTGGATTCCCATCATTTTCACGTACCACACCATCTTTTTGCGGATTTGTTGTTGGATTGGGAATGTACAAGCTGGTGCCCCCAGTTTTGTGAGCGCTAGGTCGGATAATGAATCATAATTCCTAAGGCTGTTGGGTTCATGGGGAAGATATCCAACTACTGTGGTTGCGAAATCCTGCATTGCTAGATGGTTTATCCCATTATCCCATTATTTACATTTGTTTACAGGGTTTCATAGGAATCCCAATAGTTACCAACCGCAGGATTTTCTCCATCCACAGTAGTTCGGGTCCTCCGAGCAAATGGGTGTGCGGCCACTGCTTAACCAGAACGACTATCGCGTGTGAAGTTCGCGCATTGTTCATGCATTGTTTATACTGTATATATATATACGGTACATATACTAAATTTATATTATACACAATTTGTTCGGACTTTCTTTTCTAGAAAGTCAAGCTATTGTTTGTTGATCAATGCTTCGGGGTTACCATGTCCTTGTCTGGTAGAACGTGTCCACCCCTTGAGGTTATCGGACCATATCTTCGATGGACGTGTTCCAGCTGGTATCCCACCATCTAGTTCCTCAAATGCTTGGATGAAGCGCCTGCCACAGTGAGACGTCACCTATATACAGTATCCCAGGCTCTTGTAGATTCCAACCAGCAAAATGAGAGCGGCTCCGGCGTAGCGAAGGTTGGATTCCTCTTGCAAAGCCCGTGCTCTGGCAGAGTCATGCCACCCACCGCACAAGTAGATCCCACTGGTTTCTAAGAGTTGTCCAACCAAAACCATTGGGAGTTGCACGTGTTCCTGTTTACTACATTGATGATATGCCACTTGATTGTACAAATATTATACTGGTTGGTGGTTTGAACCCCTCTGAAAAATATGAAAGTCAGTTGGGAATATTATTCCCAATATATGGAAAGTCATGAAATTTATGTTTGAAACCACCAATCAGTATATAAATAATAAGCATAAACAGTTTAGCATCTACCAACACATACCATGACTGTCCCTGAATTTATCAACCCCACACCCCGCGACTGACAAATCTCAAGGAACAACTCCAGTAGTCAAACAAACCATGCCAGCGAACTAAACCTTCATGACCTCGGGGATTTACCAGCAACATTTGATGATACCGGAGGGTATTTCATTACTATCCCATTAGTATCCTACAATTATCCTGTAATTCCCCTATGATTATCCCTATCAAGGCATATAAATAGGATAATTATCATAGGGATAATCCCTGTCAAGGCATAAAAAGAGGGATTATCCCTATAATATCCCTATCAAGGCTATTAAATATGGACCCAGTGGTTAGATAATTATCCCTGTTAAATAGCATATTATCTAACCACTGGATCCATATTTAAGGAAATCGTCACCCCCTCTGAAATGATCAAGCCGGATCTATAAAATTCCTCGGGTTATGTGGCTACCAACCTAAGCCTCGAAGCGCTCGAAGCGCCAAGCGCAGGACCGGCCCATGTATACTGTATGCATGTGTATATACATACCTGGTTGGTGGTTGACCTACCCCTCTGAAAAATATGAGTTCGTCAGTTGGGATGATGAAATTCTCAATATATGGAAAGTCATATAAAATTCATGTTCCAAACCACCAACCAGATACATTTATGTGTGTGTGCATGTGTATGTATAAGCAGTGGTGCCCTATTGTTTGGCTAGTCCTGGATGGTAATCATCCGATCTTCCTTCACCAACTTGGAGTACTTGGTGTCCTGTCAGCTGGTTTCATGTGATTGCTACTTGGTCATCTCTATCATCTGGCCCTCGTGGCTTGCTCGAAAACCACCCATCTATCATCCCCATCTGGTTGGTGGTTTCAACCCCTCTGAAAAATATGAAAGTCAATGGGAAGGATGACATCCCATATATTGTGGAAAATAAAAAATGTTTGAAACCACCATTTGTTCCCATTTGTCAGCCATTTAGTTCGGAAATTTCCAGCCATGTTTGATGACACCCCTCCGGGTACATTAATGCCACCTGGGGAACGAATTGGGATCAAGAGTGATGCAAAGATCTTGTTCAACAGCATCATGTAGGGGGCCACCCTCCCTCATTGAAACTGTCATGGAAAGCTGCAGGTCAAAATTTTCGGCACCGCATTTCATGCTGATACAGTTGAAGCTTCCCAACGAGAAACAGCACCGTGCAACCAAACCCTCCCCAAATTAAATGGATGGCGAAATATATATATATATATAGATATTAATATAGACCCAAACCCAAACCCTGTATATATGAAGGCTGCAGCACCTATGACATGATAAAACCCAACAACACACCTGGTTTAGCATTCTTATGTGATTTCATTTTTTGGGATCAAACTTGGGAGAATTGAATATTTAGATAGGGGGATGAAGCTGGTTACATCACATTGTTGAAATTCCGGACAACTTGTCATAATTCACGTGCTGCAATTAAAGCAAATATGGTAATTTGACATAGCTATTGAACATTGCCATTTAGTTCGTTGATTTACCTATGAAAAATGGCAGTTCTTCCAGTTCCCCGCGTTTAATATCTACCCCAATCCCCAGGCGTTACACTCCAAAACGCCAGCCTGTGCCACGGAATTGCTCTGCTTCATGGGGGTTTTGGCCTGACCAATCTTTCATCAGATACAGGCGGTTGGTTGCTTTGACAAACCCCCCCATTCATCGCAAAACAAAATAAATACCATCTGGTTATTTAACATAGCCATGGAAAAACCCTTATAAATGGAGGTTTTAATGGGAAAATCATCTATAAATGGGTCATTTTCCATGGCTATGTTAAATAACCAGAGGGTAAGTTGTGTGAAACGACTTCGTTTTTTCACCAGTTTGTTTCTTAAAACCATCACTTGTTGGTGGTTGACCTACCCCTCTGAAAAATATGAGTTCGTCAGTTGGGATGATGACATTCCCAACATATGGAAAGTCAAAAAAAAAACACGTTCCAAACCACCAACCAGATCATGTTTGATCATCTTTGACGGACAAATCCCTCCCCGGTCGCGCCTGTCGCTTCACCCGAAAAGCCGCCGTGAAGGACGCCGCAGATGCAACAGCTGGGAGGAGACCGCTCCTTGGGTGATACCCTTGCTGCTCCAATGGAAAAATAGATAATAAATACCATGGGTGAAAAGCCACAAGGACCTCCATTTAATAGTGAATCATGGTTGACAATGGTCAAGAATGGTGATTAATGATGATTAATGTTTATATGCCCTCTGGTAAACTAACATAATATATGGAAAATGGATGAACATGGACCATTTAAAGCTGATTTACCTATTAAACATGATGATTGTCCATAGCTATGTTAGATTACAAGAGGGTACTATCTACATATAAAATATCTGAAAATACATTCAATATAAAAATGCACGTGATACATGATATCAAGATAATCTCAATGTATGAGATCCTTGAAATAATTTGTATCGAGATATGATACATAACATACGGTCTGTGCACACCAAACTATAACATGAAATATCATGAAATATAATTCTCATCTGATCTAGAGCAGGGTGAAATGAACGCAGCCCGCCCTACTGTAGATGGAAACAAGGTGCAAACTCAATGGGAGTGTATCAAGGAGGTGCTCAAAGCTAGCGAAGTTAGTTTAGAAGTAGGTTAACTACGCGTTTTGGTGATGGTGATTAAAAGCTATAAGTACACGTAGTGGGTGAATAAACCGACTTACAACTAGGGGGCACGACCTTGCAGATATACTCTAACTTTGACGCCATATCAGCACAATGTAGGGTATTGTGAATCTATACACTTTTGGTTACCCTGCAAGTGTGTATGGGGCCGTCGTATGCCGTCAAGGGGTAGATTTCCAAACAAAACGTCACCAACATGGGAATATGTCTAGCAATTACACGTTCTATCTACTCCAGGATCGCTAAAATATATAATGAAATTATGCAAATGATTATATATATATATAACTATATGCTACATTAAATATATCTCTATATTTTGATTCTACAATATAGACTAAGCTGGTTAGTAGATATTCCCCATTTCTGGCACAAGATTGAAAACTACCCCATCCAAGTGGGGAACTAGGCCATAATAATGGATAAGTACTTGTGGGTTTTGTCCAAGAATGGGGTATAGCCCCAAGCTGTGGCAATTCAAACGGAAAATCCAACGTTAAATTGGTAAGTTAGGGGCAACACCACTTTTTTGGACAAGACCATATGATTCCATATGATGATCACCGTCAAAGGACTCTCAACCGAGATGATCCTCTGAGATTTAGTAACCTCAACATGAAAACCATGTCCAAGAGGAAATCAATCTTCCAGACCAAAATTTGGGCTCCATGCGGCCTTCATCAGGAGGGCATTTAGGGTACTTATTCAATACCAGTCTTACGAATTGGAGCTTGCGACTGGCCCAGATATCGTTGTACGCTACATCACTTAGTTAGCCACTCTCAGGCAACATAACAAACCACAAACTCCAAGCCGAGCCCAGTTCGAACAGTATCACATGGGAACATGTTGTGATACTATCTGACAGACACAAAAAATGTTTGCCTTGTTTTGCTGAATCAATTTGGGCCTGTCTGATAATGAGGTACTTGCAATATACAGGGAAAATGACACTGGTTTCAACCATCTGGAAAAATATTAGTCAATGGGAAGGATTATCCCATATATTATGGAAAATAAAACATGTTTGAAACCACCAACCAGTATATAAACAAATAAAAACAATGTTTAACCATGTTGAAGCCACCATTTTCCATCGATTTCAACTCAGCTTCTGGAGCTGTTGTGGCGCTTGCCCTGGCTGGCCGGCTTGCTGTCCGGCCAGCCCAGCTGGCTTGCTTGCTAGCACTCCTGCGCCTTGGAGGGCTCGCGACTTCAACAAATGTCAACCTCAGAACATTGACATAGCTATTGAAAATGGCACATTTATAGTTGATTGATGTTGATTGATTTACCCATTGAAGATGGTGATTTTCCGTAGCTATGTTAGTTTACCAGAGGGTAGCTATCAAGAAACAATCTCACTGATAGAAAATATGGAAATGAGTGCAGTCAACGGCGCTTGGTACTGAATTTTTCCATGCCCAGATTTGGTAGAGCCACTTGGAATGTTGGATAGGAACTAACGTTGTTCCATGGTGAATGGCCGGATGTCAAAATCCTCAAAAATCCCACAGCGCCGAGCCACTGCTGCCCACGAAAGCTGCAGGGTCCATGGCTGGAACTTCCCTGGGGCCTCTGGCTGCAGATTCCACTAGCTGGCGCCCAAGATGGGGAAGCCTGCGTCATAGTCCAAAATATGAATCTTCCACCTCAATTGCAGTAAATCAGTAACTTCTACATCCGAAATCATCCAAAATCATCCAAAATCATCCAAAACACAATAAGTAAAGTTTTTCGCAGCAAACTTCCCTCAGTTTGATCTAAAACTCCCGCTCTCATCATTTTTTGCCACGCAAAAAGCTCTCTGGAGGAACTCTCTGGAACGATCCGCGAATGCGTTCGTCTTCCTGGAAGTTCCCACACCAAGCGTTCCAAGATCCACGCTAATGAGGTGACCTAAGGTGGAAATCATCACTGTCAGACGATTTTTTAGGGGTGAAGATGCTGAAGTTGTTCACTGAAGTATACTGAAACATGTCTTTCACCTTATGTTGGGTTCTATCTCTTTTGGTTGAGTTAGAAAAGCTGACTGACTAACAAACTAACCAACTAGGTGTAGTCCCGTTTCTACAATTAGTGTCAAATTGTGTGGGTGATGCAGTTTCTCCTGGTTCTAGTCTCCGAATCTCTTTGTTTACAATAATTAATCATCATGGTTCCATCATGTTTGACCCAAAATCAGGAAATTTACCTACCCTCTGGCAATCAAACGTGGCAATGAGGGAATAATTGGAGGTTTATAGATGGGAAAATCATCGATCAATGGGACATTTTCTAGCCATGGTTGCTGACATGGAGGGTACATCAATTAACACCATTAATACAATCATTGTCCATTGTTATCACCATATGAATCGTTATATTCCCGCATGATCAATTATCCCATTATTGTCCCATTTATTGTCATCCCATAAATATGCCATGTGTTATCATACTGTAAATAGTCCATTATTATCCCGTTGATATCCCATTATTATCTCATCAATATACCGGATTTATTCAATTAATATCCCATTACTATCCCGTTAATATCATTGTTGTCCCACTAATATTCCATTATTATCCTACTATTCCATTATTATCCCATTAATATGTCATATATAATTAATAATGTCAACCCTAGATCATAGACAAAAAACCCTAGGCTGTTTAATTGGGGGGGGTACCATTTATGTATCATATTGTGACATATTGTGACTATTTGGAGGGTACCCCCACAATTCATAAACCGTGGTGCAGAAGCTCCAGCCGATCTGGGGCCGCGAACCAAACTTACCAAAGCGTCGGGATCAAAAGCCACCAACTTCTCGGGAGACCTCCAGCGCGGTGATTTCCCATGGGATTTCCCCATGGGATTGATGGAGATATCATGGGAGATGAATGAGATATACTTATCAACCATAATATGATCTTGGGGATCTTGGGTGTGTCTGAAAATGGTAGGAAAATGCCTAAGATTTTAATGAATGACAATTTTCAGAAGGAGAAATGTAGGAAAATGGTGATGAACCAATGGTTTCAGGGGTCCATGCCATGTCGCAAGCCGAATCGAAAATGGGAACAGTTGGTATGGTCATCTCACCTTGCTGTTTCGGCTCCATGAAATGGAAAAAAAACATTCTCTGTCGTCAAAAAAAGTACGTTACGGCAGTTGATGCTCCATGTTGAGTCTATTTGGGTAGCTACTCCATAGACTTTTTCTTCAAAAAGATATGAACTGATCATGAACAGGTACGTTTCCGGATATCATATCCATGATGCCTCAACTGCTCAGAGCCGGCCAGACCTCACATAGTCCAGCAAGGGAGGACCCATTGGTCGCAATTTCAGGCCTCGAGCGAACTTTGGTGGCGGGAAACTGTGTGGCAAACCAAATAAGAAACGTCGATTGGCGATGGTTTACCCATTTATTGTTGGCCTTACCACATTACTTGATATCTTCATTGGCCATTAGACTTTCATAGTCTTTCACTACGACTGCCCATCCTGTTTGGCAGTCGGGGTTTGGGCACTACCCACCTCCTGTTGGAGCATCCCTGGGCTGCCCCAACAGGATTGACTGGCGACTGCCCAGATCAAGCGTGAGAGTTCGTGCGGGCGGAACCGTTGGAAGCCGCCGTTCTTGGCAGCTTCGGCCAGAATCCGCAGGGCGGGTCTGCAAACATAGTCCTTGCACTCCTGCAGTACCCCTCAGTCCCTCAGTTCTGTTTGTTGGTTTAGAAAGTTTAGAATCCCCATTAATAACTGATATCTCTACCATAGACATCCATAGACCTTAGTTATTGGAGTTTCAAAAACTGTCAGCGGTCAACTCAGCATTCTTGTTGAAAACCCTGCTTAATCTTACCATTTCTTGAAGGTGAATATACTGAATTGTGCCCACTCCCCGTTCGATGATTCGATGTTCAATTTATGGGTAATAACATTGCTGCAGCTTCGATGTTCCCCCATTCAGAATTTGTCCAAGGAAAACATGCAGGAACTCCCCATGTTTGTCATCAAATTCATCTTTTCCTGCAGGTTGTCCCTCCAACAAACTCCATCTTCGACCATCATTCTCATCATTTGGGTTTGTCTGAAAATAGGCTATGACATGCTATGACTATTCACAAATTCATGGTTGAAAAACGTCAGTTTTCTATGTCAAAATGATCATTTTTGTGGTAAACAGCCCCATTTTCAGGCACCATTTCCACTGCTCCTGTTGCCACCCCACCAGTCGGCAATGCCGCTGCCAGCGTGCCAAAGCCCAAGCCGAGTTCAACAGGTGTCGGGCTTCAAAATCCTAACTGCGGCAGGGGGGTGAACCAGCCCGCAGCACTCTATGGATTGGCTTACAGGAAACCATTGCTTTTTGCAACTTTGTTTTAAAGGTTTTCCCGAAACAACAACCATCATCCAATTCTCAAGATATGTGGGTTTTATGGTTTTTTGAACATTTCGGCGATTTTAAATGATTTTAGCAAATTGGATTTCAATGGATTTCATCACCAATAGTGAAAATAATTGCCAAAAAATGTGAATTTTTCATGCCCGGCAATAGATGTGGGCAATGCCCGAACTACATATCAACAAATACGTGGGCACGTGGGCCAGCAAATGGGCCTGCGAATTATATCAAGCTTAAGAAATGGGGCTGCTAGGGTTTAGGGAGATTTAATATGATTTAATGGATATGAATCAACAAATGGCGATACAAACCACATATATATATATATATGTATATATATATATGTATATATATATGTATATTAACCAACAAATAGGGATATGAACCAACACAAACAAGAACGGCAGCAGGGTGTGAATCACTTGCGTGGTTTTGCTCCATACTCTTTGTAAAATCACACCACATTTGCTGCTTCAACCTCAAGCCGGCCAAACTCAGGCAGAAGTTTGCAATAGTTTGCATTTTTTGGGGGCACGTCTCGCTATTTTACAACCATTATTTATGCCAGAAAAAAGGCTACCCTGACACCGACAGGTTTACTCTAATTTAAACTAGAACAGCGGGAACTATACCAAAGAAAAGATGGTTACTAAATGCTACTGGGTTTGTTTTAAAAAACAGTGCTATGTAAACTCTGACGTTTGACAACAGTGAAAGAAAGAACAAACATATTGTTTCCTGCACAGTTTTCCCTCCAACCAGTCTGGCAGCAAGAACTCCCGATCTTTCATTCCGATGTCTAGCGTTTTCCCTGTAGCATCCATGCCGTTTTCGTTTTTTTTCCCAAAGATGACCATCATATGAAGCTCTGTAAGGTCTCCCCGGCTATGAACATATTGGGGTCCCAAGTTAGCACATCAAGGATCTTAGCCAACTCATGCGATGTTGCCTGAAGCAAAATGATCTATAGATATCTATGGCATTCCATTTTCAACTACAACGGTTTATGTGGCTTTGGTACCAATGAGGTAGCCTCACAAAAGTGGTTCACGTCCCCATGTCCCCATCGATGCACACAGGAAAATTTCCAGTACTGGTGCAAAATCCTATAGCTTAAACCACGAATGTGTTTATATTATTTGTGGAAAATCCAATTGGTGGTTTCAACCCATCTGAACAACATGAAAAATAATCATTGTGGATCATCATCCCATTTCTATGGTTAAAACATGTGAGAAGTCAGCAATCATCCCAAGATATTTCTCACCATTCTTGATGGCTGTAATTTACTCTCTCTCTCTCTCAAAATGTTTACATACATACATATTTAGATATGGGTGTGTCTGAGGGGTATATCCGCAAATGGCGATTTTCAGACATGATGACAATCCAATAGATTTTGGGCTGTTCAACTATTTTTTTCAGACAAACCCACACACACACAGACACACACACACACATATATATATAATATTATATATATAATTAAATATATAATGTATAATTAAAAATATATATATAGTTATATATATATATACAAGGTCTCGGCTGTGAGTGTCCTGGTTGGGAAGCACTTCCCCCCCAGCAGGGCACAGGGTAGGAGTGATACCCGTCGTTGACCTTAGTGGGAAGCCATTGGAGCTGCGCTTCTCACGGGCTTTCTGGGCTGCTGGCACGCAGCTGTGGCCTCTTGTGCTCTGTCAGTTTTGCGCTAGCTGACAACACCGTTGCTCCTGTTCAAGGTCTATTCCGCCAGGGACTTTGACATCATTTGCTGGGCTGCACCCACTGGCTGTCTTTGACCCTGGCTGCATTGCCCTCCAATTCACATTTCAATTCAATATTTATTAGTTTTGCGCTTATCCCACTGGCTGTCCACGGACCCTGGCATTTGCGCTTAACTCTTCATTTGGTTCAACATTTACCTCTGGGATTTGGCTTGCTATTGAGTGATTTTCCTCTACAGCTCCCACTTCACCTGGTTTTTGTACCTATTGGATCAACATTTACGTCTGGTAGTTGGCCTGCTTCTGAGTGATTTTCCTCTTTAGCTCCAACTTTGCTGGGTATTTGTACAATCCTTGTTGATGCGGATTTTGATTTTCTTCATTTTCATTCTCGTGAATTTCATCAACGCCAACAACGGCTACGGACTCAACAAGAAGAAGGCAGAGGCGAGTGCGGTCAGTTGCAAGGAGAGCTTGGTATCTGCACAGAACAGGGCTGAAAACTCTTTCTGGTGGGCAGTTGACAAAGCTGGCAACGGCACTTTCCTCGCACCATTCCCGAGACCCCAAGTTCATCCAGAAAGTCAGAATGGCTTCGACAGCGATGGACAGCTACCCATGGCGATGCAGCTGTGGACGTCTCAACGGAAAACGACACGAATACTGTCCGGACTGCTGTGCCCACTGGTCAGTAGGAGAGCGCCACTCCAACGAGCCGAAATCTCCGAGGCGAAGGGATGCCACTTCGCAATGGGAGGATTGGACTTATTGGAGCAACAATCCTCCAACCAAAGGGCACACAAAAGGGAAAGATCGAAGCGAAAGTGCACGTCGACGTGCAAAAGGCAAGGGACGAGGTCGCAAAGGGCAAGGACGAGGAGATCACAATCAGCATGCAGTGCAGAGCAATGCATCACAGATCCCACCCTGGCCAGCTCAAGATGCTGCTACCTCAGCATCAGCACAAGCTCCAATCCCGCCTACCCAAACAGCTGCAACAATGGCCAATGCAGAGTGGCTAGCAGCTGTCAGAAAATCTTTCCCCGACATGGCACAAGCACCAGAGGAGATACAGAGAGCAGTCGAGAAGGCCGAGAAGACCTCATCGAAAGCGCTCTCCAAAGACCTCAACAAGGCGTCCAATCAGGTTGGCAAGGCTGCACGACAGCTGTCCAATGTCAAAGAGGCCAGAGCTGCGCACAGACAGAACTGGCTGAAGCACCTCAGAGACTCCGTAGAGAGCTGGCAGAAACAATTGCAAGTTTTCAAGGACCAGCAGAAGGAATATGGAGATCAAATGCTGAAGGCACAGCAGGAATTGACGTCTTCAAGGAGGCACCTACAGAACCTGAACAGGCAAGCTGCTGCCTCAGGAACTCCGATGTCAACAATGGCTGGAGATGCACAGCAAGAGACAACAGATGTGGAAGCGAGTGCTGCCTTCGAGGCAGAGGCACAAGCACTTGTCCAGCAAGTACAAGAAAGTCTCCAGCAAAGCATCGAAGCGGCCTCCAAAGAGAACGAGACGATGGAAATTCCCTCCGACGAGGAAGGCGACAGGAAATCCAAACGTCAGCGTTCGATGGAGCCATTTGGAGGACCAGAAACTGGATTGGGTGGTGCTCCTTCTATTTCATCACCCAGATCATGAGCTCTGGCAGCGACGCGGCATGTCTGCGGAATGCGCATCGTGTGCCACCACTTTGCAAAGAGGTGACCGAGAATGTTGAGGCCTATCGTCATCCTTTTGGTGTCGATGCAGCATGCACTCCGGACCTCATCGATAGCTCTATGAACCTCATGATTCGGTGCCACAGTATTCATTGGGACCCATCTTTTGTGTCCGAACCCACTGCACTTGGCAGAGCGATGCTCCTTCGAAATGAAGTCCTTTCTGAAGTTGATCCTTTGCTCGTTGCAACTGGGTATGAGAGAACACAATGTTTTGGCCCTCCTTCGATGCTCAAAAATGCAGCAAAATCTCAACAGAAACCCAAACAAGTGTGCTTCCAGCCATTTGCACATGTGTTTGAAGAATATTACCCTCCTCGAGCAGCCCCACTACGTGATGATGACGTTGGATCTGTCGAAGACACCATTGATGACATGATCTCCCTGATGGCCAGGCAACACAGGCCTCGTGAGCCATCTGAGCCAACGAATGACGGGACAGACTCTGACTTTGAAACGCATGAGCCTTCCTCCCCATCATCTTTTCCTGAAGATGCACGTTGGAGATCTGTTCAAATATATGACCTCAGATCGAACTATGGAAGAGGCCGCATCCAAGTGTGGCCACCTGAAGCGACATTTGCACAGGCACGCAGGCTTCTTGGATATACCCATCATGAGGTCGCTGAGATCTTTGACATTATTCCTTCACCTGCAGACCTTGATGCAGTACATGCATGTTCAACCTCTCCTTTTAGTACAACATGATGATGTTCTATTTGGAGACAACCGATGTGCAGTCCTCATTGACGTCCAACTTCATGGATCAAGTTTTGACTCTACAGTGGAAATTATTGACAGGTATACAACCATGCTGCCATCACCAATCCATCGTTCAGAGCTGCTACGAATTGCAGGTGTTGCCCAGTACTGCCGTGTTAGCCTGAACAGATGCCTTTTATGGCACCGCGGTAACCTGATCCCATTTCAAGCCGCGAGCACATTGGTTTTAGAACATGGTGATTACATCAAGATCGCAGTGCCACCCTTCAGAACCGAAAATGTGCCAACCTACTTTGCAGTGAAAGCCTGTCAACATGGACTCAATGCAGATGAGATTGAAATCAGGCATCAACACAATCCGAATGCAGATGAGCTTTTCACTGACATTGAGGCGGCACAACCGCAAAATGATGAACAAGTTGGTCTACAAATCAGAAGTGATACCTATGAGGTTCCTATCATGAAATCTCGCTGCAGTGAGCGACATGAGGTCCCTACATCAGATTTCACATGCATGACTCCGACAACATTCCTTCCCCATCGACAGCAGCCTGCACATGATCCACCAAGACAAACATGGTTTAACGCACTTCAATCAGTCTTTGCTGAGAGAGCTGATACAGCCTGTGAAGAAGAAGGGCCTGTTGCCTTTGTCATTACCTGGTTTGTGAGTGGATCATATGAGCAAAAAACGGAGGAAAGTCGCACATTGCAGCTTGACCAACACACCCACCTTTGGTATCAGGACCTGATACATTTGTGGCGTGATAGACTTGATCTCACCACTACCATCAATTGCCAGTATGTGCAGCCTGAACCACCGAGACATGATACAAGTTGGAACATTGGACACTTGATTGTTTCACAACGAGTGCTACCGCCTTTTTCTGCAGTTTTGCTGACCATCAGATTTCTGACAGATAGGCGCACGGGCTTAAACCATGTGGCTGCAGTGGCGAGAAGCCCAACAAGTGCTTTTGCGATCAGAGACCTTTGCAACATGGGTCGGGTCTGTATAGACAGGCACTACGATTTGCAGAAAGGATTTCATCGCTATTTGCAAGGAGACATGATTGACATCCAACATGGAGATGGACTGATTTTCAACATTCACCCACCGGTCGTCACGTATCATGTGGGTGATGAACAAGTTGTTACTCCACAATGGTTGCCTATTCCGGTTGGTCCTGAACCTGATCCCGATGCTGACCAAATAATGGCCCCTGATATAGTAGATCAATCTGAGTTCACGCAAGACCTGTTTGATCATTGGGATGTCCATGCTAGATTTGGCCCTGCACACATGGAAAGACTCCTGCATGTGACTACTTGGTGTCTTCAAGCAGAGCGCATCCGCTCCAATGATGAGACCCGTACAGTCACGCTTGGAGATGACTTCTTTGCATGGGAAGGCCAGCTTCAACGAGCTTGGCAAGACTTGCTTGACCCACATGCTGACGTACAATTTGCGATCGTTGAGGATCAACCAGCTGGGTACTCAAGTGGCTATGGACTGCACATCATTGTGCACCAACATCTTGGGCCTACAGAGAAAGCCACCATTGCAACAGTCTTCAACGACTACTTGCGGCTTGTCCCATACATCACGGCAGTCATCCTACCACATGTTGTTGGCCAATCCATGCTTCTCCAAGCAGTTCATCGTGAAGATGACTGCCCACCACGAAACCCATATACCACCTGCAGCACCTGGCAAGGTGGATGGGAATTCAATGATGCTGCACCCTACAGATGCCAACATGGACAAACCTTCATGCTCATCATTCAGCCAAGCCCACAGAGCTATTGGAATGATGATGTAGAGGATGAAGAGAGGGACGCCCAAGCGAGCTCCTCTATGAACCTTCTTCAACATCACTGGCGAATTTTACGCAGGTCGACCACTGACCAAGCAAGGGAAAACAAGGATGACGACAGGCGCCTAACAACTGGGTCGGTAGCTCACACCCAGTGGCCTGCTCGTACAACCATTTGTCTCGATGAGCTGATTAAGCCGTCGCCAACAGTCAAAGTGGACCTCTCCTCTGTTTTCCGACTGGCTGAAGAATTGAAGTCAACTTCATTCATGTTTGGGCAAGAGTGGCCTGTTGACCTTCCGATTCCTGATGCCATGCAACCTGCATTTGATGCGCTCCTTCCGCTGGGTAACAGCATGCCAAAGACATTCCATTTCTTCACTGATGGATCCAAAGCACCCACAGGAACAATTGGATCTGCAGTGCTACTGCTGGTGGAAAGCGACAGAGGATGGCATTTTGGAGGCTGCCTTAACAAAATTGTCAATATTGGCAGCACTTCCATTGTTGGAGAGAATGGAGCCATCATATGGGCACTTTTATGGGCGATCAACCTCAGTGATGAGATATGGCTGCAACAGGGCAGAGCTGACATCTCCTTCACGTTCAACTTTGATGCCACTAGTGCTGGTTATGTTGCAGCGGGCTACTGGAGTTCCACGCTTGAACCATGTTGGAGAACCACAATGAGGAGTCTTGCACAACTGCTCACTACCAGGCATGGATTTGAGCACCTGGCATGGAACTATGTGCAAGCTCATGCAGAGCACCCGTGGAACGAAGGAGCTGATGCACTTGCGAAGTATGCAGCACTTCGAAACCAGGGCAGCAATGAAAGTCACTGTTGGGAAAGCTGGATGTACAATGATGACAAACAGGTTGCCCTCCAATGGCTCTGGTATGCAGAGTTGATGACAGCGGCTGACCCTCGAGTGCCCCTCCTTCATAAGGAACAGATGATTTGCCCACTTGATGATCTATTGCAGCCTAAAGTCTCAGCAGCAACAATGCAAGTGCCGCACCAGTCCAACCCATCACAGAATGAGGAGACAGTGTGCGCATTTGACATTACAATTGCGACGGCCAATGTCCTCACGCTGGCAAATGAAACCAAGAATGCCTCATCTATTTCACGCCAGTTTGTGCTCATGCAACAGTTTGAGGCGGCCAACTGCATCATTGTGGGTGTGCAAGAAACACGACACCAGCATGTCACGGGTGCGAACAATGAACATTACCATATCTACAGCCACAAAGCCACCAAAACTGGGCAAGACGGAGTGCAGTTGTGGATTTCCAAGAAGATCCCAGCGTGGCCGAATGGCCCAAAAATTTCCCCACATGATGTTCGAATTGTCGACTCTGCACCCAATTTCATCGTGGCCAAGGTCAAAATTCATTTTTGGCGTGTTATTATTATCACTGGCAGAGCTCCTCATTCAGGGCGACCACGTGAAGAGGCGCATGCCTTCTGGAATCACCTCACTGGAGTTCTGCAAAGACAAGGAGCAGGCCTTCCTGTCATTTTCTGCGGCGATGCCAACGCGCACCTTGGTGAATTTGTGACACAAGCGGTTGGGCCACTACACCCAGATGCAGAAAACCAAGCAGGGCAACTTTTCCACAATTGGATGTTACACAACAACCTGTTTGTGCCAGCCACGTTCCCTGAGCACCATGTTGGCAGTGAGCACACCACTTTTGTGGCACCTGGGAGTGAGCATGAAAAAAGAATTGACTACATTGCCCTCCCTTTGGAAATTCAATACAACAAGATTGAGTCCAAGGTCGAGCTTGATGTTGACATTGGTATCCAAAGGCAAGATCACAGGGCAGTACTTTGCCGCTTTGGTTTCAAAGCCCAACAGACACATCCCGCTGCTCAATACAAACGTAATTACAAGCCGGATGTGGGTGATCTTCGTGACAAACTCCATTGCAACGAAGGGCTGTCACTTCTGCATCATGCTACAGTTGCCCCGCCATGGTCATTGGACCCGCACTCTAGTGCTGAATGGCTAGCAATGTCAACGACAAGTGCTATGCAAGCGATTGCCAAGCCAATGCGATTATGGAAGAGGAAATCCCATGTTTCCCAAAGCACTTGGCAGCTTGTTGATCAGAAGAAGTTCCTCTACAAGCAACTTCGAGCGCTTAAACGAGCGGAGCTCTTTACTACGCTCCAAGCCTGCTTCCGTGGATGGCGTTTCGCTACCCACCAGGATTCCCTTCTGTCTCCATCAGCACACAAAGAGTATCAATTGTTGTTGCACGACCTTCCTGGCTGGCAACGACTTCATGATGTTTCCACAGCACAGACGGTGCGTGATTACAAGCAGGTCGCGAGTAGAGTTCAGCAAGCCATCAAGGAGGAAGATGCCAAGTTCTACTCAGACCTTGCTGAACGAGCTTCCAAAACATATCATGTTGAAGGCCTGCAATGTATCTGGAAACAAATTCGTGCTCTACAGCCCAAACATCGTGCCAAGCGGAATCAACAACATCGTGATATCGATGATGAATTACAATGGCACTTTGAACGCCTTGAAGCTGGCACAATGAAATCATTTGAGAAGCTGAAACAGGAATGCATTCTTCGGTCTCATCATGAAAGAGACGAGGCTCCTGACTGCCTTCATCTACAGCTTCATGAACTACCAACTCTTGCAGAAGTAGAACAATTATGCCTTGCACAAAAACCCAGGAAGGCAGCAGGACCAGACGGCATCCCTTCTGACTTGTGCAAGTATGGATCGGTTGCCATCGCGCCACAGTTGCATTCCTTGATCTGCAAGTCATTTCTGCAAGGAATTGAGCCTGCTACATTCAAAGGTGGCATCCTTTGCCCAATCCACAAAGGCAAGAGCCATGTCGACGATGCGACAGGCTACCGTGGCATCATCCTCGCCGATTCGTTTGCAAAGGTGACCCATGCATGGACCAGGCGACGATTGCTACCAACCCTCACACAGCGCAAGACCATAGGTCAGCTAGGTGGGCTCCCTGCACAGCAGACGATCACTGGAGTGCAAATCGTGCGTTTGCACAGCCTCGTCGGGCAAAGCAAGGGCATTTCAACAGCCACCCTTTTCGTCGACTTAAGGTCGGCGTTCCATCACATGCTCCGTGAACTCATTTTTGCGACGCACAACCACCTCCTCAAAGACACGCTTGCGAGGATGCTTGATGCCAATGACTTTGACATTGAGAAACTCCACCAACAACTTGAGGAGCTGTGTGAAAAGCCTGTCACTGACATCCCGCCAGGGCTGAGGAGATTCCTGCATGATGTGCATCAGCACACATGGTTCCACTTGAAAGGCCTTCAGCAGGAGCAAACCAACTGCACCCACACCCTGCGTGGAACGAGGCCTGGCAGCCCTTTGGCTGATATTGGGTTCAATTTGATGATGACAGATCTATTGAAAGACCTGCAGACGGCATTGATGGACAATGAGGACTTCTGTGATGGTGCTCAAGCACTAGGAACGTGTGTCCCGCCCATTGCATGGATGGATGATGTGGCAGTCTCTCTGGCCACTGTTCAGCCACACAAGTTGACCTCGCTCATCAAATACACAATTGAGGCTGCGCATACTGCTTTCAACAATAGAGGCCTGTCTCTGAATCTGGACCCGGGCAAAACTGAGTTGGTGGTGATGTATCGAGGAGAGGGATCGGTCAAGTGCCGCACTGAAATGTTTGACAAGGATGAGGTCCCAAGAGTGGTTGTGGCCACGGACTCGCATGTCATTTCAGTTCGTGTTGCAGCGTCTTACCGACATCTTGGTATCCGTTTTGCCATGAACCTGGACTTGGAGAAGGAGATTGATGCTCGCCTCGGAGCTGCCAGGCAGGCATTTGAACAGATGAAGAAAGCGATCTTCCTGAACACTGCCATCCCAATCCAAGGCCGTGTTTCTTTGTTTCAAAGCTTGATCTTATCAAGGCTCCTGTATGGATGCGCTATTTGGACTGAAATTTCAGCAGCCTCCTACAAAAGACTGGAAGCAATGGTCACTGACAACTACAGGAAGATATATGGTGTTGGCTTTTGGTCAGATGAGCGGGTTGCAGACAGGGACTTTCTTCAGGAGCATGAGTTAATGTCCTTTAGAATCCACCTTGCACGGCACCGCTTATGCTATCTGCAAAATGTGGCGAAGCATGGCATCACCGCTCACAAAACCTTGCTTCTGGAAGAATTGACGTCAGGCAAAGGGTGGCTACATGAGGTAGCCCAAGACCTGCAGTGGCTGAGCACCTTCAAGGAGCTCCCTTTTGACCAGCCTGCCTCCAGACCCCAATGGATCCAGACATGGCATGCTTTGCGTACATGCCCGCAATGGAAAACTTGGGTGAAGCGAGCAGTTCGACAGCACACCACACAGGAAAAGATTGCATTTGACATTCGGTACTACCGCCAGAACATCATTGCGGAGCTTGAACATTTTGGCATGCGTCTTGAAGATGATGAAGATCAACATTCATCTGTCACATGCGCATATCATTGCAAACAGTGCCCAGCTGTATTTCCATCTGGGCAACAACTTGCACTCCATGCCTTTAGGCTCCATGGTGTACGTGCACGAGAATGTCAATATGTCCAATCAGAAGTGTGTCCAGGCTGCCTCAAAACATTCCACACGTCGTTTCGAGTCAGCCAGCACCTTCGTTACAGACCCAACAAGTGCTGGGAAAGGATCTATGGAGTACGAGCTCCTGGAGATCCAGCCAACATTGGGATGCCAGCACATCTGCGAGGTGTCCACCGACTCCCAGCCACACGCAAGCATCATGGCCCCCTACGGCCGACTGCCCATCATCGCGAAAGACTTCGTGTTCGCCAAGCCATCAGCCGCCTGCAGGAAGAAGGACAGGAATATTTTGCTTGGTGGGACCCACGCACGGATCAGACCTTGACCCACACATGTATCCGGCGCTTTGAAGAATGCCTGACCATGTGGTTTGCGACGGACCAGCCGACTGAGGAGCATTTCCATAACCTTTTCTTCAATCTTTTTCAAGATCTTGGAGTTCCAGAATTTCAAGCAGCTCGAATTTTTATTCACTGGATTGAGACTGGCTTTCACATGTTTTGCGAAAGATTTGACGATTATGATGCTCTGGAAGTGCTGGAACAAGCACATATGTCCCTCCTGGAAGACACGCACACATGGACCTTGCAAGGCCGCATGAAGATGCTGCAAGCACAATGGGATCGACTTCAACAAGGAGAACCCCAACGAGAACGACCATCTATCCCTGCTCCGCTACCACGTAAGCCTCGAGCACATCCTATTATCATGGACTTTCAGGACATGCCCCGTGAGGAACTTCGCCGACGGAGCTGGCGAATGGCAGTTCGACCAAAGCGGGCTCCGACCCCAGTGCAGGGTCCTTATTACATTATCCACCTCTATGCTGGTCGCAGACGTGAAGATGATTTTCACGCGCGCATGCAAACATTGGTGGATTCTGGATCCGTGGCCTGGAGCTCTGCCATCACGGTCATATCCATCGACACGGCCATCCATGATGGCATGGACGTGCATAGTAGGAAAATTTGGTCCTTCCTTCTGACTGCGGCGAGAGGTGGGCGCATTTTAGCACTCTTGCTGGGGCCCCCCTGCGAAACTTGGTCGAGTGCTCGTTTTGCAGAGCTCTTTGATGCAGAGGGCAATGTTCTGAAGGGGCCCAGGCCCTTACGCAGCGCCCAGAGCTGCTGGGGCCTATCAGGCCTTTCCATTGCTGAGCTTGAGCAAATAGCTGTGGGAAACTGTTTGCTATTGCGGGGCCTATGGTTGTGTGTCCCAGTGGCCTTCTCAGGAGGAAGTGTGCTGCTGGAACACCCCGCACCACCGCATCAGATAGAAAGGCCAGCGATTTGGCGAACTGGTGTTTTTCTTCTGCTTCTCCGTGATGGATGGATTTTCAGGAGGCACACGTTTGCCCAAGGACGACATGGTGCCAGCGGAAGAAAGCCAACCACTCTGCTCCATGCACATTGCCCCATCATTGAAGTTCTGGAGGAAAATGCGATGGCAATCAATCCTGGACAGTTGCAGCCATTGATTGGCCGTGATGCACAAGGGCACTTCAAGACGGCCCAGGCCAAGGAGTACCCATCGAATCTATGCAGGTGCTTTGCCACAGCATTTTGGCGGCAGATCTCCCAGCGGGCCTTGCAGAGTTCCGTTGGACCACTTGAATCTGTAGCCATTGAATTAGGGCGTCAGTCGAGCAGGGTGGATCCCGCTCGGTTGATGCGAGCTGACTATCAACCGAAGCGTTGATGGTGCTAGGCATGTACGCCGCGAGATTGTCTCAAAAGGCCGATGAAAAAATATATATATATACACATATTACACGCACACACACACATATATATATATGTATGCATACATACAGTACATGTGTCTTAGTAGCCCCTTGGCTCCGCATTGAGCGAGTATGGATACCCCTAGCTCCCTTCACTGCTCTCTAACCACTGGACATGTATAAACCCCTATGGCCTTATTTCTCATCCCATACCCTCCAGTAAACTAACATGGCCAGGGAAAACCACCATGTTTCATAGGTATTTGAACTACAAATGGCAATTTTCAATAGCTATGTTCAATTACCAGAGGGTATGGGTCCCCTTGCTCCAAGGTCGCCTCCGCTCCCCTCACGCGGATCTCTCGCGCAGCATGTTGCAACATCCGCTTGACGGCTCGAATGGAAGCCCCACGGCCGTCCACCACGCCCAGGGTGTAGGCAGCCCACATGCAGATGGAGAGCTCCTACCCCGTGGCTCCAGGTTGTTAACCATCAAACATCAGGATTTTAAGAAGAACAAATGCAGTTCAACCGTGAAAATGGTGGTTTGACAATCATAAGATGGGGGTTTGAACAGCACACGAGGTGGCGATATCACCAGATATAATGCCCCCTATCAAATTGGTTTAGAACTAGGTGAACCATGGTGTAATATACCCAACATCATCCAACGAGTTAATGGCGGTAAAGCAACAAACATCTCTCTCTCTCTCTGTGCAGTTCTTGGAGCACCACCGCGATCCAAAAAACAACAGCTCTGGCACCGGAAAATTATGGGAAGCCAACTTTGCTGATTGAAGCACTCATTTTTCCAATGGCGATCACTTGGGGAAATCTCCCATTTTCTAAGCAATGAGGAAATCATCTTGATAAATGACTATAAATGACTATAAATTATATAACTGATATAAATGGATATAAATGGCAGTATTCCCTTGAGATCGATTGGTTCCTACTCACAGGGAGGCGCGAAAAGACGAGATCGCTATAGCTAGTCAGTCATGCGCCAGATATCGATATCCAAATTACCAAGTCACCAAGTTAAGTTGGTCACCGAAAATTGGGGGAAAAATGGGTTGAAACTGCGAATAGCATGCGGAAATAATCCGAAATAAATTTCTGAAGCTAATTGAATAATCATATCCATTTATTAATCACATCCTGGAAACCGTTGGATTTTTGCCTTCTGACTGGTCAAACCTTGAGACCCCGGGATGCACATGGGTGATCTGTGGGAATGCCATGCTTGACCTTTGGGGATCAATAAATCCCGGCAGCGGTTTGCTCCTGAACAAGTGAGTTCTTATTCGACCTATTCCCTGCACCCAAAATGACACCCCTGAATTATCTTAATTCAAACTTGCGGGGCAACAATGTCCTGGAATTACGATGATCGACCCCCAAAACCCAGATGCCGAAAAACATCTTTCCAGGATAATAGTTCGGAAAAAAAATCCGCCAGTTTCGTCTCCAGGTTTCCAACTTTCCGAAATCCTGTTACATCTATTTTGGATCAACCAACTAATCATAAAGTGACTCATGATGGTCCTATTCTCCTATTGTTGGTTATACCCCTATGGTAAACTAACATAAGTCCGGAAAATCACCATGTTAACAGCAAAATCAACGAACTAAATGGGCCATTTTCAATAGCTCCGTAACAAATTACCAGAGGCTATGGGTCCCCGTTGCTATGGCTGTGTCCCCAGCGGGATCCCTGGGCATCCTGCGGCTTAAACTGTTGCCACGTGAGCTGCGCCGCACGCTGGGCGATGAGCTCCAGAGGTAGCGGCAGGTCGCACCGCAGCGCTGCGCTGGACCAGAGGAAGTTGGAGAGATCTTGGGGCATCCAGCCATCCGCCTGGAGGAAGCAGCTGGGGAATATGTTGCCATACATTGTAGAAGATGTAAATTGACTCATACATACAGACACACACGCATATATATATATTATTAATATAAATAATATATAACCCAAGAAGTCCTAAGACCTCAAAAAGTACATCCTTGCGAAAAGTGGTCCTAAAAAGGGTTGTCGCCGAGGATTCATAGCAATGCCGAGGATTCCCCGGCCGAGGATTTTATAACTTTGC
>Ga0126342_10000680_pt1 | contig 40190 bp, 31 predicted proteins | sample Cyp1metagenome_FD_92528 | JGI IMG/M metagenome (GOLD analysis project Ga0126342, IMG submission 92528) | Coral microbial communities from Lord Howe Island, Old Settlement Bay, Australia - Cyphastrea 1 metagenome | ecosystem: Host-associated > Invertebrates > Cnidaria > Coral ...
ACAATAGTTACAATAACTAGTGGGGCAAGAACAAACCGGTAAGCACTCAGCTCTTTTGAACCAACGCTACAGAGTAGATCGATGATATATACACTACATGGTTTTACTGCAGGAGTTTTTACAACATCATCACATCATGATCATCATCATATTAAAATTTGCCACCCCTCTGAACAATATGTTGATTGGGGTAATAACATCAACTATATCTCCATGAGGGATCAAAACTCGCCACCCTATGAACAATATGTTGGTTGGGGTAATAACATCAACTTTATCTTCATAGCCACCTGAAGTCAGACGCGGCGCAACGTCAGGGTTGCAGCGAACTAGTAGGACCATCCATTCACTATATAAATCGGTTAAATCCCTCCATCAAACCCCCACAAGCTGGGGGTCCCCAAACGTTATAAGTTGGTGTATATACCCCATGAAATATAGTTTCATGATGCTTTATCTACTATTAACCATACCCTATGGTAAACTAACAGTTTGCGAACTGGAAAATCACCACTTTATAGCTGGGTAAATCAACTATTTCGACTGGGCCATTTTGTACATTCAATGACCAGAGGGGCCCCACCTAGAAACAAACTCAGCTTTTCTGGGGGCACCTTGCAGCATCCCATGATTTTGGGGCGCCTGCGTGGCAGAGAGCTCAGCGATTTGAGTTTGTCGTTCCTTCACCGTGAGCTCCTCCTGTTCCAACATGTCCTCGTGGCGGTGAAGCATCGGGATTTCATCCAAAATTAGGTCATTTGGTACCTGATAAATTAACATAGACCCTGGCAGTCATCGGGGTTGGAAGATTAGTTTCAACTAACAAATGGGTTATTTTCCCAGAGGGTAGATCGAATGTTGTTGAACGTTGGGATTCGGAATGTCAAGCCATTGCAGAGATTGATAAAGTGCAGGCTGGAGGGGTTGAGCAGACAGCACCAGTCCCTTAACGACCATAGGTTGACCCATCACTTGGATTTGCTTAAAGGGTCCCCCAAAAATACAACATATTCACTATAGATTCCCGAGTCATGGTGGATTAATAAAACATCACCTTAAACAAACCCAGGTATTGTAACCATTGGTTTGCCGATCAACAAATGACCGTGGAGGAATGTGGCAGCCAAGCGGCCAGGAGAGATCTGTTCTGTTCCGACAAGACTCGAATCTGCTCATCGCGCCTCAGCATGGAATGGGAGTCGTGGCTCTTGGGGCTGGGGAATCATCTTCATGATCTTCGTGGTCAAAATCCATATGATTCCATCCTGCGAAAGGATAATCAATGATGATAATGATCCATAAAACATCACACCATCCGGCTTTTGTTGAAGATTTCGGGCTAATCTCCACCCAAGGATGGTCGTTTCAGATGTGTAGCGTCTTGAAATATGAGGATAGCTGCTTCTGTGAAATCCGTCATGGAGAGCCGGAAGCTGGTTAGATTGGCGGCTCATCCTCCTTGACATCATCAAATGGGGGATGTCAAAGATACATGGGACATACTTGGTGACTCATCCCAGGAATCGTAAGTGGCTTCGTTCACCCCAGTTATAAGTTGGGTAGGCTTAGTCCGTCCCAAACAACTGGGGTGAACTTACCTGCGATTCCGATTGGGATGAGCCAGCAAGTACCAAGTGTCTAAATCAGAAGTTACACACAAAAACACGGTGAACACCTTGGTGATCTCGACATGATCCTCTGGAAATCAGAGGCCCACTATTACTGTCGATCGAGTGCCTGTGAAGCATGAGGTTTTGGCGTGATGACATGGGAGGTTAAGCTCTCAAGGGATACTCTCCCGTAAACTAACATAGATATGGAAAACCCATCATTGGCAGATCATTTTCATGGAAACCATGGGTTTTTCACATCTATGTTAGTTTACCCTAGGGTACATCACGTTGAGGCCTTCCATCCTCCCATCAACCAAGGAACTTGTGGATCTCTGCAGCAGAGACGTTGCACTTCTCCTGTCATCAGTGTATCGGATGAAGATGGCTGTCCCACTAACTACTTTGATATATCAAATCTCCCATAAACTCCCAATTCTAAAAGTTATAAACCAATCTAGATATGGGGCACCACCTTGTGGTGAACACAAGGTTAACCTGGTCTTTATCGATGTTCATCCTCCCAAATATGGTATCCTAGGTTTTGACTTATGCCTACTATATGATGGTTCTGAAATGATCGATTTCAAGGCAGTTCTCGGTTGAAAACATGGGTGACCCCTAAATGACCAAAACGGTCATGGTGGCTTCTTCCTGTGCATTTTTAAGCGGCCCATGTCTGAACAAATAAACTTTGCAGTCAAAAATATTTCACCAAACTTGGATCATCATCTCCTAACCTTAGCTCCTAGAAACCATGGCTATTCTTAGTGGGACGTTGCTCTGGATCATTCACATCTACCACACGGATCTGAAGAAATGGATGGTCAAAAAAGGGAATCGAATGGACCATTTTTACCATCTAATTGGGACCATTCAAATGGTACACAAATATATAGTGGAATCTAATATGTCAATCCTTTCACTTTGGGGGTTGACAATTTGGACCTATACGGGGTGGTGCCCCACACGTAACTAACTTGGCTTATAACCAAAATGCCTGGGCTTATGGCAGAAATATCGAAGTTCGATGGGTTTATGAAGCAACAAATAACTGGAGGGAACCAGATTGTCAAATAGTCATTCCCACTGACTAAGTTTGGGTTTCTCATATACATGTATATAATACATATTCATAGGTATATACATGTAAATGTATATATATACATACATATACACCCATCTCCGATTTCCCCATTGCCAGAATTTTGACAAGGTGTCCTCGGTCTCTGCGAGCTCTTGTTGAAGCTTCCCAAAGTCCGATTGGATCTGCAGGCGCTTCTCCTGGGGGATTTCTAGGGATCCAATGGGATTTCACCAATAAACCATGGTGATTTAATGGGGATACCCTCTGGTTATTTAACATAGCCATGGAAAATCACCATGCTTTTAATAGGTAAACCATCTATAAATGAAGCATTTTCCATGGCTATGTTAAATAACCCGAGGGTATCTTATTTTGCAATCAAACATAGCAATGGGAAACCCCCTGCACTGGTGGTAATAGGAAACATGATCCATAAATGGAGGCTTTTGTTTACCAGAGAGCGGGCCAGGAATTCTCCAGTGGTGCAGTTTTCGACTGAAACCTGGGTGAATCTCCTGATGGAAACCTGTTCTAGTGTCCGTAAGATCATCTCCCATCTCGTCAATGTCATTAGATTGACCACAACGATGCTGATAACAAAAAAAATAATAACAATGATGATTACATCACAATGTGATTAAATCAACAATAATAAACCCATCATTTGGAGATGTTTACCACCCATTTGTGTCAATTTTGGGGGATGTTTACGGCAGTGAGTTTACCCACAATCGCATTAGTCATGTCATAACACATTTATGCTCATTTTCTGTGATAGAGAATTATATTCATTATTGGCTTTACCACATCAGAGTGAAACCAAAAAAATCATGGTTTACCATATTATAAATAATATTGGGTATACCATGCATTGTATTATCAATGGATTGGTTTAAGGGGAAATTTACAGGAAAACCCGATATTTAATGGTAAAAACCATGGTTTCCTGTAAATTTTCCCTTAAACCAATCCAATGATATTACTGAGAATTATTCTGGTACATATCATCCTCAACCGATCCAGTTGCCTCCCACTGTGCGATCGCCGCGAAGGCTTCGTCGCGCTCTTCTTCCACGCGATCCAAGGCTTTCGTGGCCTCGTGGTTTCGGTGTGTCGTCAAAGAATAGGGATTGATATGGGATTCTAATGGGGGAGATCCCCAAGTGATATGAAAAAACTGATATGACAACTTATATCTCCTACATTAGAACATGACATCACATATAACCAACAAGATTGAATGGTATATATATATATACACGGTCAATATTGAATCGGATATAGGATCTTCAATATCACTATTCTTGGTTGTACATCGTTTAATCTTTTTGGTTATACATATATGTATATATAATGTAAATTTGGGATCTTACTAAACACTGGAGATTTAAATTGAAAGCACACAACGACAAAGGGATTAGAGCAACGAGAATGGGAATAGAAACAAAGAAATACCGGGATACAGACAAACAGACAAAAACAAGGGAACGGGTTTAAGCAGCAAACATGGTAGAGAACCAAACCTAATTGGCTGGTTGGCCACAAGCAAAAGCAACAGAGCGTCATACCATGGGACCCCAAACGTCGTAAAATATCAGCCAGAGTAGTGGGTGGGTACGGTAAGGCAAGCTCAAAAACAGAGAAATGACCCAAGAATCCTTGCAGTTGAACCAATTTGAGTAACCTTAGATAGCCTTTTCCACCTCGGATCGAGCTGAGGATTCATATCGCAAAAAGTCACCGACTCCAGGGAGCCGGGCATCTTTATTTTGTTCCTGGAGGAAACGGACATTGTTATACCTGCGACGGAGCTGCTCAGTGACGTCCTGGTTTAGTTTTCATGAAACATCTAGAAAATCATACATTATTCATACATGTTTTCTACAGATGTATGAATTTCTACATGAATAATGTATGATTTTACAATCATTTATGTAAAGGGAACCAGATGGAAGCAGCAAGAAACTTTTGAAAAGACATGATCCCAGTGCCAAATCTTCCAAACGGCACCTGAAGTTCTCATGTTGCTTGTCTCCTTGTGGCTTTTGCCACGTATGTGTTCCAGCTAGACTTCCATCTGCAGTACCTAAGCGCACAGCCAGCTGGGAAAACAAAGCATATCTAAGGAGCTGCTGAAGAGCTGCTGAATCTACACGTGACACATCTGAGGAATCTTAGATGACGTAGTTGAGAGCTGTCCATGGCAATCCCTCCACCGGTCAAACACCCAAGCAACTCTTGGCACAGCCACCTCTTGCTTTTTTCTCGGGATCACTCTTGGGCTTTGGAAGATGATATTCCTACAAGACTAGAAGATGTGGCTATGTAGATCTATCTTCGCTGGCCATAGCCGTATATATATATATATATATAGCCGTGTATAAATACAAATCATACCGTCACCGGAGTAAAAGATAGCTACACATGAAATTACCCTCTGATGATTTAACATAGCTATTGAACATGGCCATAGAAATAGTTGATTTACCCATTAATAGCATGGTGATTTTCCAGTTCGTTATGTAAACATTTACCAGAGGGTATATTACAGAACAATGTCATGTCATCTCATCTGACATCAACTGAATGAAGCTTCTGCCGTTCCCTTGACATTGAATTTTGGTCCATACCGTTCTCTCCAAATTTACCATCTGTTTGCTGTTAATATCCAATCTAACTGCCCATATACAACTAGCTTACAGGAAGGATACAGAGGTAGCCAGGATGAAATAGACATGGTTGCTACCATCCATAGATTACCATGTCTGATTGTCCTTGTAGGATGGTTATACAACTAATCCATGGTTTCCTATATATCATTTTTAAAAGTAGGATCTATGATAATAATGATAATAATTATATGATAATTATATGATATAGGATTGTTCCCCCAAAAGATACACATTTCCATGACTTGTTTGGATCTCACATAGACACCTGACGGTAACATTGGAACACTGGCAGCTGAGACAAAGACCTCCGAACTCGCCTCAATCGGAAACATCGACCAGGTTCCACGTCGCATGTACCGTGGAAACCGATGACATATGGTTTGATTTAAAGAAAACCATGAGATATGAAGAATTTGCAGGTCACCAATTCTTTTTCCAAAACCATTGGAATCATTGGAACTTTCTTGTGAGATTTCACTCAAAAGGCCCCAAAGCTTGACAGCTCCATCGCAACGTTGCGCGCCTTCCAGGCTTCTCTCCTGCCTTTCTAGGGCTTGGGCATCAGCCATTGGTGAAACTGAATTGAAAGCTGAGCCGAAAGCCGCAACCCCGTCCCTGGATCCACATCCATTTCACGACACCACGACACTGTGAAGAGATGTGGATCACATTTCCGAACTACTCATGCTTCAAGTATCTGCAATCATCTCAAACCAAATCAAATGCACAATCAAGTGCCCGTGTTCACTACAAACTCCACTACTCCACTGGCTGTCCAATTCTTTCATCCTTGGTCGCTGCTGCTAGCGCACTTCGAAGAGACCAAGGGCTGGGACCTTTTTTTTGAAAACCTGCAGGTATCATCTGACCCATCATTGTTGAAGTATCCTCATTTCCTATTGATGCATTGGTGAAACCTGGCAATTTGTTGCTGGATATGAGATTTTGGTCAAAATGTGATGCAACCTGCAACAGCAACCTTTTTGAGCGGCAACTTGCAGGTTGAAGTACCGATCTCCTCAAACGTAGGGGGGTTGAGGATGGTTACCAATGTTGGCACAGGAACTTGGGGTTTTCCTGGGATGACAGCCAAGGTGGATCCATCTAAGGCCTTTCCGCACCAGTGAACCATAGATCCAATGCCCAGCTACTGCCGCATCTCCAACCAGCTACACAACGTCAATTTTGGCGTATTAGGCGAGATTTCTTGGGTCGGGCATCGGGATCATCAGGATGACAATAGCAACAAAAACAATAAGAACGACAATGCTAATGAGCATGTTCACACTCATGGATAATGATAGTAATAGTAAGACATAGTAACCTTAGTAGTGACAATCAATATACTGATAATAGGACCGGAATAATCTGTAATCATCAACATCTGCAAAATAGGTTCCTTGAACATAAAAATGAATTACCCTTAGGTCCATTGGTTTATCATCATTTTCCCCATTAATTTAGTCATTTGGGGGTATACCTAATTGTCAGACACACCCAAACATCATTTCAAGTTCGTTATATGTCCCATTGTCTTATTATATCCCCATCATGGTTGATTATGACTCCTCCTCGGTTAATCCCATCCAACCCCATCAAATCACCAATAATCCCATTATGGTTCGGTAAAATGGTTGGTATCCCAATAAACCTATTGTGGTAACATTCCTCCTTGGTGAATCCCATCAAATCCCATTCATTTACCAACGAGTCACCAATAATCTCTTCTGGTTATATTCCGGTTATTGGAATTCTTGTTATAACCAACAATCACCGGTGATTGGGATTCTGGTGATCAAATCACCAATAAACCCATTCTGGTTATCAAATCGCTAATAACTATCTCTGGTATTTTGGTTATTGCCACAGATCCCCGCCGGTCCTCACAGAGATCGGCCACTCGTAATTGCCCCAGGGTGCCACTCAGCGCAGGTGGCAGCAAGAGATCCAGGACACCCCACCTGGTGAACTTGGGGCCGGGGCTGGCTCCTTAGGTAACATGTTTTTTTTTTTCGGAGGAAATAATTTGGAATAATTAATGAGTGATTTTTGGTTTGATGATTTTAGTTATGCTCAAATTTTAGAATAATTATGATGTGCATAACCCTCTTCAATGGCCTTCGTTTTTGTTCAGATTGTGCTAAAAACCAGGCACGGGGATGCGGCGAAAAACATGGAACAATCTTAGATTGGATTTTTGCGCCGTACCACCCTAACCCTCTGGTAATCAAAAGTGGCAATGGGAAAAACACGTATAAATGGGGGAAAATTGCCAGGTTTAATTATTGGAAGGTAAGCCTTTCAGTCTACAAAGGACATTTGATAAACCATGAATTCTGGCGTTTCAATCATCCCAAGAACATTGGGATGGATTATCTGCAGCCTCTTCGGGCCGACCATCCCGGATAAGGCACATGCAAAAATGGCAAACCGTGTTTGGAAAGTAACAACAATACAGTGGGATAAACCTGCATTTTGTGTTGACCTTTCCATGTCTTTGATGTTTGAAACCGCCCGCCACCAAGCAAATGTCCTCTGGAACTTCTAAGCAATTCCTCTGATGTGGCAATTTCAAAAACCAGATCCCATTTACTTTAAGACCACATAATCCAAGGTTTCAACAACCATGTTTGAATATCTTCATCGTCTAAAAAAATCATGGTTTTCCGCACCAAAATTGCTGTGACCTTGGACCACCAAACAGTACCCCAACAAATCCCCAAACTATTCCTTTTTTTGGGATGAAAAAATGATGCTATGGCTACATCATCTGGTATGCTCAAAACGTTAGTCATGGTACTAATGTAACCCAAGAACAAACCATGCTCACTTTTACTCAAATTCGGAGGTAAGTCAGAACCTTGTAATAACCATAAAAAATGCTGGTTGGTGGTTTCAACCGCCTTGAACAATGTGCTCTTCATTGGGAATCATCATCCCATTTCTATGGTTGAATATCAACATAGTTCAAGCCACCAGCCATCATCCGATGGCTAAATCACATTCAAAACCGGCTTTATTGGCTTGTAACTCCCAGTGAGTTCCTTATTTTTGGTTGATTAGACCCCCAAATTGCTTATTACCAGTAGTACTGCGCAAGGCGGTGGCAGAAGTTTCAAAGATAGCAAACCTATGGGAGAGGTTTGTTGTTGTGAATCACCAGTAGCAGAGCGAATCCACTGATGGGCCGAAAGGTGGTTGGAGTTGTGTTTTTGGAGTAGTTGCAATTGTTGCAGTGGTCACCTCACCCACAACTGCTGGATGTAGGGTGGTGTAGTGTAGTTGTAGTTTAGTACACAGTGTAGTGTAGTGAAGTGAAGTGTAGTGTAGTGTTGTGTGCTGTAGTGTAGTGTTGCGTGCTGTAGTGTAGTAAAGTGTAGTGTAGTGTAGTCTGAAATAGTGTAGGTGTAGTTGTAGCTGTAATTGTAGTGTAGTGAGTGTGGTGTAGTGTAATGTAGTATAGTGTAGTCTAGCGTAGTGTAGCTGTAGCTGTCGCTGTAGTTGTAGTGTAGTGTAATTAGTGTAGTGTAGTGATGTGCAATGTAGTGTAGTTGTAGTTGTAGCTGTAGTTGTATTTGAAGTGTACTGGTGTAGTGTAATTAGTGTAGTGTAGTGCAGTTGTAGTTGAAGATGTAGCTGTAGTTGTAGTGTACCGTAGTTGTAATGTCATTAGTGTAGTGCGATGTAGCGTAATATATTTGTACATGCATTTGAAGTTGTAGTTGTAGTAGTCATGTAGTTGTAGTTGTAGTTGTCTATATATCTATCCGTCTATCTGCGAGCTTGAAATTGAAGCTATTCTGCGAGACTTCCACAATTTTGGAAGCTGACAACGTCAAAAGCGAAGAAATTCTGCCAGACTTCTTCAATTTTCGATGTTGACAACATAAAAAACAAAGCAATTCTGCGAGGCTTCCCCAATTTTCGAAGTTGACAACATCAAAAAAGAGGCAATTCTGCGAGACGTCCTTCAAGAATCGAAAGTTGAGTGCAGAGCTGACGGCCTCGTACCAATGCGTTCTGCGATTATTTCATTCCATCTGTCTAAAGTATTGCACCTGCCACGAAAACGTGAGACCAGGTTATACGAAGTGTTGCACCTGTCACGCCAAATCATCTTGTCGAACCTGGGGATCTGATGCTCCAAAATTCAACCCCTCTCAGGAAATCAGCGCCAGGATCTCCTGACATGTCTGACTCATGTGTCTCTCGTGCTGCCCCTGCCAGGCAAAGGCATCTTTGCAGATCCGCTTCAAATGCCCCACCCCTGCCAACGTTTTTGAAATTCCTTCAACATCTAAACTTCCAAGAGTGCTCCGACAATGAAGTGTTTTAAGCATTTTGACTTCCAAATCAGCTTCGCGCCACAATGGTGTGCGATTTTTTATATCTCATCTCCTCAGATGGTTCCGCGCCCGCTGCTTTAGTGAGCCTACTTTTCGACCCTCCCGAGCCATACCTTTTCGCGCACCTGCATCTTCTTTCTTCTGACTCTTTCTCTTCTCTGATCTTCTTTCTTCTTCTCTTCTCTTCTCTGACTCTTCCCACCTCTGCTTTTTCATCTTTCCATATTGTCGGTAGTTTGACTTCTAAACTTCCTTTGGGTAAGGTCTATTGCTAGGTTTACCCAATTACCATCTGATAATTTAAGATGGCAATGGGCAATCCAAACTTTTTAATCACTAAATGGAAGATTGTCCACTGCCAGGTTAAATCCATGTAAATGTATACAAACGAAAGAAATCCTAATATTCTGGGTTGATGTTGGTGAAGCTTTCGGAAAACTAGAGTAGACTCCCAAGAAATGGCCACCCCCAGCGCACCTGGCATGCTGACGCTTTTGGAACCTAGCCAACGACGTTCTCGATTCCCGGGTGAGATCTCAGCGTTCAAACGGGCTGTTTCCCTGCTCCATTTCACCAGCCAACCCCAAGTTCATAAATCTCCTGTCATGAAGATCATTATTAAGGGATGCTAAGGGGGTTTAGGTAATAGTCATCATTCCAAATATAAATGGCGTCATACTAAAAAACGGGTGGTTTATTGATCCAGGGTTGACACTTCTGAGTGTATGTCTGGTTTGCCTTTCGCAACTTTTCAAGAGGGACTGCTACTCTGTGGTGACCCTCAAAAAAATGACGCGTTGGCGGGTTGGTGTGTGGTTGGAATACATTCTGCAAATATTGGTCAACTAAGGTTATCATCCCACACGGGACGGGAGGGGACATATGAAATATCGCGAGCAAACACATGGATATAATTTCCACAGCGACCTGAGTATTTGGAAACAGTTGCGCCTTTGAACCTATCTGCCAACCACGCAAACTGTTACCAGGTCTGATTCATGCCTTTAGCTTGTTGTGAAAAATTAACATATGGCGCTGGCTACATGGTCAGATACCAAGCCTGACTGAAGTGATAGCATGTGATCCCATACAGGATTCCAGCCGCAATCCCAATCAGAATTACGCACATAATCTTTCAAGACCCTCAGTAACCTCAGTTTTGAACGGATATCATATTCGCCCACGTGGTAAAACCTCCGATTTCTGGACGCAAATACCGTATCCAAGAGACACCACGATAGCAGCGGATGGTGAAAGCCAGTTTGTTGGGCCTGGGTGTGAATCTCAAGGGGAAGGAATCTGGAACAAACCAATTTCGAATCAATCATGTCGATGCAACATCCAATCCGGTTTAGAAAAACAACATATTACCACCTGGAATTTCTGAAGTGAACTGTAGCTACGGATTAGACATATACCAATCTATTCACTATCATCCATTGAAATGACCTCAGTGACAAAATTCGGAGGTAGTTCTGTGGTTTGTTTTCTAGATGGCACAAAATATCAAATGTCAATGTGTCCAAACTAGCGAGAATCGTTCCAACTAACATTGGCCAATGATTTCTGGGATTCTGACCTCCAGATTGCGGGATTCCTCCTGAAATGGCTGTCTTCCCGAAGCTGTCGTGAAAGGACTGCTGAATGAGCACTTGTGGATCCACGAAAGCAGCTCCCAAATGATTCATTTGAACAAGTGACTTGGTCCGGGCCAATGATTGGCCTTAAACTTGCTTAGAATCCAGGCTATTCAATGTGATTCTCCAAGAGTTTTAGGCACAACCTACCAATACGTGGAGAACGCATCTGACCACAATAAAAAAACAAACCATCCAACAGCAGGCTGGTCTAGTTGAGAAATGTGGATATGACCAATAAGCAGGGATCCTTATATTTCCTCTACGCATTACCTTTTTCTCGGGTGTTCATTCCGATTTCTTCATCCCCAAATTGGAAAATATGAGGTTTGGTAGCCAAGGAAGAATTGGCAATCAACATGTCAATGTGTTCTTTTTTGCCTTGGTGATAATCCTCTACCCCTACCCACTAGTTTTGGCTGGTAACTGGTGCTTGTTGGCTCCCGATCTAGGATTTTTCACCATCCCTGGGCCTTTGGCTCATCCACTACCTACCGATAGATTTTCATGGGAAATCTTCAGCACCCCATGATCCCACAATACCCCCTCAATGATTGATGATGAATGATTGAACTAGCCTCAATAAAACCAGCATTTGTGGTTGAATCACAACACTTTTGGTGGTTCGATCATCCCATTTCATCAACGACCCCATACCCTGACTGCTAACGCCTCTACAGGACCCAAAATAATCCGATCTTTTTTGGCGTTACTCATATCAAAGGGGGGCGGGGCAAATTGTGAAGATAGTCTCCCATGAACATCGCCACTTTCTCCGGCATTCCCAATGGCCAAAAATCATGAACTAGTTACCATAGTACCAGCAATTAATAATTAATAACCATCAATGGCGAATAGTCAATATAGAATGCAACTGGTAGCCAGCATTGTTTTTATCAAAAGTTATAACTAGTAATAGTCATGATTAAAAAGACAACTTGTAATGCTTGGTAAAAGCACGTACAAACTATTATCACAAATTGATAACCAATGGTTCTTGTCATTGTTCATGACTGTTACATTGGTTTACCAACAATCGTTGAAAACCATTAGTCAATGGCAGTAGTAACCTGTAGCCATGACCGTTGACTATAACAATGGTAATTTACTATAGGTAGTAACTTTTATTGATTATTGTGATTTGATTAACAATCAATCATACTTATTCATCGCCAAACTCATTGGGGATTCGCCTTTAATAACCATTCCTGCCTAATGATAGCCATTATATCAACATGGTCAATCGTTAATCACTCCATTACCATCAAAATAGTGAAGTCCAGAACTGGTTATTAAAAACCGTAGTGGCTATCATCTTATAGTTCCTCAACTAAAACTATTAAAAACACAAATGAACTAACAGTAGCTAACCATGAATGAGTACCCTTTACGTTATTGATACTAGCCAATATTAGTTACCCCCTGCAAACTAACGCAGCTATGGAAAATGGTAGATAGATAGATAGATAGATAGGTAGATAGATAGATAGATAGATAGATGGATAGATGATCCACCTAAAAAAACGTCAATTTAGTGGCAATTTCCTATGTTTGTCCACATATTTTCCTAAGCCTATGACTGCCACATGCTTTTCCTATACCTAACAAACGATTTTCATAGCCATGTTGGATTAGTCAAAGCCATGGGGATGTCATTCATGGCTCCTCGGCCTCCGCGAGGAACGCCATCTCAGCGTCGTTCTTCTCCACGGTCCCCGCGGTCACGACGGCCCGGTGGGTCGCCGCGGCCAGGAGCCGCCAGCGACCAGCGGCCTTTTTAAAGTGGGGTTGAAAACCTGTAGCACCTGGAAACGAAAAAATGGAGTTGGAATATTTCATGCCCGAAAATGTCGTAGCTTTGCGCATTCAAACTCACCAGCCAAGGTTTACCCACTGGGGCAGGGCCGGTGACCGGCCCAGTGAAACATAACCCATGCACAGGGGTAACGTCTGCAAAGAAGCATGTGAAGGTGATGTTAAGACTTGAAACCTGGATGTTTACCAGACCAAATATGAGGAAAACAGCATCTGGATCGACCATTTAGCAATTCTAGTCTTGAGTGAGCATAGCAAAGAAAAAAGCACGAAGTTTTAGACTCTGCGCCTGCTAGATCTACTAGAAATGGGGTGTCCACAGGGTGGTTCAAAAAAGTAGTAAAATGGGACTTCATCGAAGCGGGTCAATTCCCATATTTTCACCATTAGTAGCAAAATTTCCCCGCCATTTGCTGGTATCCATCAGGCTCAACGCAACTATTCAATATCACGGGCATCCCAATTATTATACATCGAGTCATGTCCCCGCCTGACATGCGTAGCTGGCCGCCATCTGTGCCGCCAATGCCCTTGGCGCAGCACAGCCCAGCGCTGCGCGCCAATGGTGTTGCCGGGCACAACCCAATGCCTTCATGGTGACATAGAGAATTTCCATCAGAAAAACTGGGGATTTAAATTGCAACAAACATGAATTTACGTTGAAAAGTGGGTTGCAGCTGAATAAGTTAGATTGGTGGCGGGTACCGCAGCATGAAGATGAAATCAGCAATCAGGGTGATTTCTTGCTTTATATGCTTGATGTTGTTGCGGAAAAAGTATGGGCAAATGTGGCATAACACGCGGGAGCAGGCCATCGGTGGAACGGCCAGTGAGTGTAGGCTTAGTTGATGTGACCCAACGAAGCATGTGCTAAACCAAGAAGCCATTGAGAACTTTACCAATGATCTCTGAAGTTGGCGATTGCCAGGTACCCTATATCCTCTGGGTGATGACTGGTGCCGCAGGGGTGAACACATGTTGGCTGTGGGGATATTGTTTTGCAGACTTGGTTGGGGGTATGAGCCAAGGAAAAAACAGTTTTGATCGCTATCTTTAGCTTCCATCATTTTCGAATGGGCCCCCAAACGGCTGTTCGCCAGGCGGCCAGTGCGCCAAGCTCAGCATGATCACTGGGGAGCTCTTGGAGGGCAAGGGCCCAAGCTCCAGGCGCTTCACCTGTGAATACTTTGATGCAAAAAAGAGAAGTTAAGAGAAAGATGGTTAGAAAGATGTGATGACGATGATGATGGTGATGATGATGGTGGTGGTGATGATGATGGTGAAAGGTGGTTTTGGCTGGAATCAACGACCTTATGGAGGTAGCTCTTGAATTTCCGTGTGTAGTTTTGTGTTGGAAAGACACTGCGCGTGATCACCAGGAAGGTGTTTTCTCAATACAAGCAGAGGCAAACACCACCAAACACATGAATCCTTTTTGGGCATGTTCTGAGCAGTATTTTCTAAAACTTGTTGACCAGGTTCAATTTTGTCTGGGGTATGGGGAAGCATATGGCACCACAAAATGGTAATGTTGAACATTGTAGAAACGTATGGGCCCCTGGGCTTTCATGTGGGGGGAACAAGCAATCCTAATTGGTGCTTTTAACTCATTCCGCAAAATATGAAAACTCATTGGGATCATCATCCTAAATAAGATGGATGAAAACAAAAACCATATTTGAAAATACCAACCAATCGGCTATATACCCACTTGACGGTAGTGCAAACCTCAGTCTTGTTGGTAAAACACATGTGCGCTAGAAAAAATCATTCGTTTTTGGCACTTTTGTCGGTAAAACTCAAAAACCCAAGGCTCTTACTGAATAAGATGGACTCAGAGCTTTCCTTCCCACCTGTGCCATTTGAACGCATGCTGCTCCGCCGTGCACCAGAGCGTAGGGCGCGCAGCATCAGCTGGTTGGGTTCCAAGCGCTTTTGGTGCAGTGAGGCAAGCAGGTCCTGTGGCGAGCTGCTGTTGCACTGATGGGCTACTGCTAGGAGTAACGAGGGGCATACTCCAGTGGTGGCTTTTAAAGGGCCTATCTTGTTACAGCTGAAAAGAAAAAGAAAACCTTTACCAGGATGTTTTGGACATGGACGATATTGGCTTCATGTTTCCGGGCTCAACTTTTCTGCTTTTGTATTTCTGACCTGCTGCGACGTGAGCCAAAACCCTGGGTCGCTTAACTTGGGTGAACCCCAATCAAAAAGCCACTGGTCACTACTTGGTGGGATCCCGGCAAATGAACCAACGAGGTTTAGCGGCTTCAGCTACGCATCTTTCATTAAGCTCGTTTGAAACTACCAACCCCTCATTGGAGATAGACTCAGTCCACTCCGTTTTGTTGGCTTTGCCTGCAAACCATCTCATAGTTGACATCCCGCTAAACAAATTTGCATGACAGCACCGCCACCAGCTGCCACCCAGCAAAAAAGTCCTGTGCTGGGATGGTGTGAGCCAGGCTCGTGTAAGTGACCTGTGAGGTTCCAAAACTAAATCGACCGTCAATCAAAGTGGTCAACATCCAGGACTTGGGGGCACTTGACTCAGCAGTGTTATCATGCCTGACATGCCTTGTGCTGTGACAACTCTGGCGTGTTGGACATGTTGGAAACGGACTATCATTGCAACCTCAGCCAGAAACTGGCCCCAGGTTAAGATGGATTCTTGGCTTGCGAGCTGGCCAGTTGCCTCTTTCTCGCAGACTAACCGAGAAAATGACTGATCCGCTTCCCCCGCACATCTAGCACTGTTTTTGGGGGATCATGGGGCTGGGATGATGACAAGGTTCCATACCCACATTCATCCCTTCTTAAGCCGAGTCGCCACATCTTGACGATCGCCCAGCGAGTCTGCCAACTGCAGGGCTACTCGATGGGCTCGCGGCTGGCGGCTGCGGGTCAGGATGGAAATGGCCGCGTTACGACCTCAGCGACGGGGACGACATGGGTTCGGGTCTTCGAAAGGGGGGCAAGAAGGTGTCTATAGAATCTTGGGTTCTATATTGAAGCAAACATTTCGGAGGAAACATTGGGAACCAGCATGACACGGAAAATTTAAGGGGATATGGCGGAGATAAGCTTGGGAATTCCTTGGATATAATAAGCATCGGCAATTTGATATGGGTTTTGCCGGGAATTTTAAAATATTTCTTCCGTTTTGCACACAAGTGAGCTGGGGAAGTGAGATTTGACTCCGTGGCCTTTTGAACCCTTTTTTGGTGACAAAGCCAAACAAGTGTCCCTGGTGCATCACGGCCATGACTGGTTGATCCACCCCCTTGAAACATAGAGACTCAATTGGGATGACCATCCCAGGCTGGAAATGAAATCGCAGTAGAAACTACAAGTCAGACTATATTGGTAGCTCTTCGACTGCGGATAGAAAATGGTGAAAACCAGACAACGTTCCAAGAGATGGAAACCACAAATCGCCGCATATCAAGTAAACACATACATAAACACTGCGGCTGTCCCTGAAAACACCATCCAACACAAAAATGAAGGATACCAAATCTGGAGAGACATATTCAAGGCCCATTCTTGGCGGTCTTGGGGTGTCAACTCTATGTTTGCTGACTATATTATTTCTTTGATGATTTTTACCCCTCCCCCCCGTCTATTCCTTACATGCCCGTCAAACCTGCAGCGACCAACCAACCAACCAAAAACCGTTTTTAATGGTATGTTGGTCGCAAGCAAAAAGGGTCCCCCCTGTGCGTCTTCTCACTGGCTTGTCCCATACCCACGTGGGCCCTTGAATCACAACCTTTTGTTTCAATCCCTGACCTCACTGGTTTGCCGTGGGCATTGGGATTGCCCAGCATTTGGTGGTTCACAGCCGTTTGCTCCATTGAATTTTTGTCTAGCTAATCGCCATTCTTGTTGGTTCTTGCCGGCTGCATCCGCATGTACAACCTATTGTGGATCAACAATAATGAACCATCCGCAATTTGTGGTTTATCATTGTGTGCAAGCTCCGGCTTGGGAAGGATGATTCAACATACTCCTGAAATCGTTGATGCTTGGAGATGGTTTATGGTTTTGTGATTCCCACGACCCCGTTGTTGTTGGTTAATCCCTATTTCTTTTTCCCATATTTATTGCTCGCCAAATGGCCCATTACATTCCTTGTTTACACCTGGTGGTTTGTTGAGCCCCTCCTCACGGATAAGCTTTGGTAGGACAAATGGTAAACCCATATAATCCCATGCATGCTAAAAACCTAGACCTGCATGCAGCACAACCCGTCCCAGTGTGTTGAGTCAAACGGGAATGGGTGCCATAGATTCTCAGGTCTATCTTATTGTATTTCTAATTGATAGGCAGCCGTTGTATTCCTCAACGACCTTAATGTTATCCCATGAGCTATGCCATACTATCATTAACCGTTGGTACACCTTTGTAGTTGGTACACCTTTGTATCCCCCATTGATCGCTCCCAGTCAATCCATTAAGTAAGACTAAATTACACCCCCGGGATGTAGCCCCCGTACTAGCTAGGAAACACATCACCGGACCCCGGTCCCGTGCAGTGCAGCCCAGCTGCTGGACACTCCACCGCACGTCGCCAATCGCAACACCTGTGAAAGCTGCAGGGCACGCCCGCAAGCGACAATGGCAGCACTGTAGGTGGCCTTGGCGAAAAAAGCGGGGAACGTACCAAGGAGGATCTCACCGGAAAAATAAAGAACATGAAGGTTTATGTACGTTTAAGTCAGCAAGGGGAATTCATCAGGTATAATAGGGTTCACAATGCGGATTTCAATGCTGCGATGTTTGAGCATGCGGAAACATGCGGGTTCAAAAGATGAACGCAGGCATTTGCACCATTGCAAAAGGAAAACGTCAGAATTTTGACATCAAACTTAAGTATTTCCCAATCAAACATGGGCATCTGGGGATCAAAAGACAATGCGCTAACGGGACCACGGAGAAAGACGAATGATTTTCTACACCCCAGCTGATAAACCCATGTTTGAATATGATGCGGGTGGACCCTGATAGGAAGGAGGCGCTGTTTTCCCTCAAAGGCAACCCTGGTAAATAGAGCCCATCTTTTGAACCGATGGGCTTCAGTTGCAGTGCTTGTCGAGTGCGACTAAGCCCTTACACAGCAAGAATCAGCAGCACCAAAGAAGCGAGGATTTTGTATTCTATCCCATTCATGAGGCCCCAGAGTTTGGAAGGTTGTTCATGATCGGGGAAATGGGATTGCATCTGTGCATTTTTTCCCCAGGGATTTACTGAACGCAGGTTTGTGGAAGTCATGTAATCACTTTTTCTGCTGAAACCCCAAATCATGATTGTGGGATGCTGGCCTGTTGCATCATTTAGGGTTTACTGTCTCCAGCCTTGCAGGTTCGTATTCCGTATTCTTGTTGGCTAAATCCACGGAACATGAAGAGGATGGCATTACTAATCTAGATGCCAACTTTCCTGGTAAATTCTCAGATGCCTTGCATGTATTCTTAGTTGGTTACTATGTATTACCACGTATGGCAAAAATATAAAAACATCACAATGTCCTTCACCAACGATTAACCTGGGCAAAGAAGGCCATTTGGGGATGATTTCCTTCACGAACCATGATTCCAGTGAGGACACTGTGAGGTCACTACAATTCACCTAATATATATATATATATATATTCATGGTTCATACTATCTATGAAGTAATTTACCTAATTTAATGTAATTATCCATGAAACCGTACAGCCCCCGGGACAGCTTTGCCACCTCTCAAGGCACGTCGTCGGGCCGCAGCGGCCGCAGTGGGCTGCCCATGGCCTCGAGCAAGTGCAACGTCAAGCGCCAACAGCTGCCGCCTCGAGGAAAGTGAGGTTGCTGCAAGATGGGTCTATGAGATTTTATTAGCTACTGAAAGCAACTTTTACAAGAATATATATATACTTATATACTTATATATATATATATATATGTATTACCTCTCTCTCTCTCTCTGCCTGCATGTCTGCATGTAAGTATCTACATCTTGACATGCGTGATCATGAAGATCACAGCGGGAAAAAGGCTTATATTCACCGGGGCTGAAAGTTGAAGGATGCCTGTATCCACTTTAAGGAACACAGGCCTCACGTCTTGCGACAAGGAGCCTGCAAGGCCGTGCTGTAGCGTGTTGTAGGAGATCAAGTCCAATGGAATCTGTAGTTGTCGTTGTGCACCTGCAGAGAACTGACCGCGGAGCCATCGCAAAAGGGTCTGATTGGGTTCCGAATTTGCTGTGTTTGGCAGTGGTATCAAGTCAGTGCCACCAACGCAGTTGCAAGTTGGCTGCCGGTAGTCATCATCCCATCAAAAATTGGGGGTGGCAAATCAATGCTGATATCATCCGTTCATCCATCGCGCAGGATCCACTTCTGCCATGGCTGAAATTATTCTTGCGAATCGACCGCTCTGAGCACCAAGGATACCCATTGTGGACATTGCTAGTTTAAGTGCTTCACTTTTCCGACTTTATTTAGAAAGCAAGCCGTGCACGGCTTCATCCTCCAGAAGACAGCATCAATCCTTCCAGGTATTTACGAATTTCCAAATTGAACAACAGCGTCCAGTGACAACTGGCGACAACAACAGTTCCCCCGCAACAGTGAGCCAGTTTTTTGGGATATCCCCATTGTCGTCGGCGGCGCCATTCTCCAAAACAATGTTGTTTTTTTTCCGTATTTGCGGGCAGCTTCCCCGGTGCAAGCCAACCGCACCTAGCAAAGCCAGACCCTGTGCCCATTGCTTCGCTGACGCCAATGCAATTCCGGTGGTGTTGAAGGACACGGAGTTCTGGTGTTCTGCCTCGTGGGACAATAGGGCTGAATTTAAATCACATGTACGCGTACATATGCGTATGCCAAAACGCAACTTTATGTATTTTGCAGGTACCTAATGGCATTCACTTAGGTCCAAGGATCACTTAGGACGACTTTTTGGATCACTTAGGCCGACAATCTTGGATGTGGATTCAAACCTTTAGGGTTTATATTTAGGGGGGACTGGGGACTGGGGACAGTGGGGACAACTAGAGGTACAGGACATGACCTAAAACATATCGGAGACGACCTAACTCATATTGGAGTCCATTGGCTACACACCTTCAGGGTTATTTAGGGGGGAACGAACTGGGGACTGGAGACAATGCGAACAACCAGAGGCACAAGACACAACCTAAAACATATTGGAGTCCAGTGGCTACACACCTGTGGGGACTGGGGACTAGGGACACTGGGAACAACTAGAAGTACAGGAGACGACCTAACTCATATTGGAGTCCATTGGCTCTAGGGTTTGTATTTGGGGGGGAACTGGGGACTGGGGTGGGGTAGCAATCCCCTGTTTTAGGGGCCCTGGATACCGTCCTAAGACTAACACCTACGAGTCACACCGAAGAGCAGCGCGTTTTTTTTAAATGGAGCTATGCTACCGTCTCGAGCCACGGAGTGGAGCAGGGGATGATAAGAATTAAGTGATTTACAGGCACATACATGTACACTACTAAGCATTGCAAAGACACGGAAGCAGCTACAAAAAGGATCACATGGCGACTGGGGACACTGGGAACAACTAACTCACGACCTAAATCATATCGGAGTCCATTGGCTACACACCTGCAGAATGATGATATTGATGGTGGATGTGAGGATGGTAACAATTGTGATGATTTTTGTGATGGACTTGATGTTTGATCTGAGGACGAATAGTAAAGTAGGTGATGGATTAGGTCCTGAACATGATGATGGGTGTGATGCTGATGATGATGATGATGATGATGATGAAGACGGTAAGGATGATGATCATGATGATGGTGATGGATGGCGATGCTGGTGTTGATGAGCTGGTGCCTGTTACTGACTAGTCAGTTCGGATAAACACTATATATTTAATAGATAGCATAGAATGCATTTGTAAGTATATGACATAATCAGAATGTCCCGATGATCATCTTTCAATCCACTTGTGCATGTCTGTCGAAATCATGTTTGGATATATCGATATATTTTTCTATTGCAAATATAAGCATGTATCTGTGACGTAGGCCTAAGCGAGCCAAAACGTAGGCCCAAGCGAGGTACTGACCTCTTTTATTAGATGTGCACGTATATGTACATGTATATGTAATGTGTCTACATAGGTCAACAAAATTGAAACGCAAATATGATAATATGCATATATGGAAATACGTTTTATGCAAATGCGTCCATAAGCATTCACAGGGTACATGTTCCGTTCACAATCGAAATTTCGAATGGTGGTTCGAACATCACTTTGCCGGCCAAAACGTATGCCGGAAAACTGGCAGCTAGTCTGCCATTTTGCGAACAGAAAAACATGGTCTTTGGCACCTCGAACAGAAGGCCCAAAGCAACTTGCCAAGCAACACCTTGTTGCACTGGAGGATTTTTGATGCCGCTGGCTCTGTTCAAGAATGGAGGATTTTTCCCTACGACATGGGCATCAAAAATTGGCGATCACAAATGGTTGAAAAACAATAGCCCACCGGATTTTCGCTTACTGTTAGCAACAAACTTTTAAGTTAAACCATTCAAAACAAATGGTCGTTCGCTTCCTAAACCAGGGAAGCATTGAAAATATGATTGGGATATTGGCTCGCTAGCATTGGAAAAACGGCTTTTTTGACCACATCCCCAGAATCAAAAAACACCCACCAGGATTCATGTCTCCATCTTTTTGCATGTCACTGAGAATAGACTGTCAGATAATCAATCACCCCAGTTGCCCATGATTAAAATGTGATCAAGTTCCACATCCCCAAAAACAATATCAACCGGCACTGGCTGTCTCCCCGGCCAAGGGGATGCCGTCGTTACAGTGTCAAAGGGTATTGCACCCCGAACCGATAGGCAGGTTACATGCTGGAGTGTCTGAAATGTTCGAAAACCCAGAGGCGTGCCATCTTTAGTTACTCATGTTGTAAACCTCGTGACAAACTCTACTTTTGGGTTATGGCCTTTACAATTTTTATCACCGCATTATTCAAAACACGTACCAGTTTGGGACTATTGAACATTGCCACAATAGCATCTGCAATTCTACATCAGATTGGTGTGGTGTAGGCCAGGGTGGTGATTTCTGCCGTAGTTGAGAAAGGATGAGGAGCATCTGGACAATTCATAATTCTTTTGGAACCTCACTCGATGGCTGCCGGAAAAAAGACCACTTGGCGTTGGGTCCACCTCAAGTTGTCAGACCTGGAGTGTAAATCTGCAGTTTCTTCTCAGGTCATGCGCTCACTGAAGACTTCTGTTTCCTTGACCTGACCAAAAAATGAATGACACTTGGTGAGGTCGTTTGACTGAGGCACACATATTATATATATATCCAAACACATCCCTCACCAAACCACGCCAGCTGGTCCCACAGAAGCATGAAAGCTGCACAAGCCACTCGAAACCATTGCGCGCAGTGCCAGATTCAGCATGTAGCTGCTGGGGGCGGCCCCATGGCATCGTGCCACGCTCAAAAGATCTGCCAGCAGCATCGTCATGAAACCCGGTACCAGAAGCATGAAGGGATTCCCTGACTTCTTCAAAGTTTCAACCGTCTCCAACGTTCCAAGCGAACAACTGCAAAGCGCACTCCCCTATTTTCAATGAACTTCAGTGTGGCCCCACCGCCACCCTGCAGCTCGAACGAACCATCATGTCTTCTCCACAGCTTTTGACCATGGCGCATCTTAAATACCGTGCGAACAACATGATTTGGCCGGGATATCAAATTGCCACCCGCATATAGTAAGGAAAGTAGGCCAACGCCCTACCATTTGCAAATCGGCTGACTCACTCAACCAATGGATTCTCACTGCCAATTTCTAATCACCATGCAATAGCTGTTTCAATCACCATGGAAACAAATAGCTGTTTAGTATACGTTCTCATCAACATAGTAAAAGATCAACACATGAATCCCTCCTCAGCCCACTAATTTCAGAATTTCTGCTGGTTAAAGCAAAGCTGCTGATGATGAAACCCCCTGCCCAACTCACCAACTAGTTCCTCCAATTTCCCAGCACCTGTAGCTTCCTGCCAGGCGCGTTGCTTACCGCACTTTTCTAGCAAGGGCGTCCACAAAGAGTTGCGCCAACCTTCCAGCTGTTGGTCCTCCAGCGCCTCGCCGGGATTCACGGGATTAATCAATTGTATTCTTTCGGCGGTTGAAACTCACCATCCTGAAAATTACATTTAATTTCAGATCATTTATTTTCGACATTCTTTGACCAAGATTTCAAGCCATGCAGATCAATCAGATCTGATTGGGTGGATTTAGCTTTGGGAAAGAGGGTCCCGGAGCGATGCTTTAAGCACGTGATGGGAGTGGCTGCTAAAGAAAATTATCTTTTTCTCCGAATAGAAATCTGAAGTGGATAGTTGTGATCCCAAACTTGCTTCTTTTCACCCCGTGGCCATGTGTTGCTCTTAACCGGGTTTAGGTTCGATCAAGAAAAACTGAAAAGGTTTCGACGTCTAACCTTGCAAAGGACGGACTCCCAACCCAAACGGTTTATTGCACGGAAACTTGCAGTATTTGAAATGGCGAACCATTGTTCGCACGTCGGTTCTTGAGGTGCTTACGCCCATGTGCGCCATCGTCACCACAATCTACTTGGTGTTTAATCATCCAACTGTAGAAAGGGGTCATTGTGTGGGGTATGTGCGCCAAATTAAGCGTACCTGTCACCTGATAAAAGGGGGCGAATTCAAGAAAAATGATTTTACACCCGGAAAACCCGAGAATAGACCTCTTTGGAATGATAGAGTGGGTGTCTGGGCTTGGTGGCTTCCCGCATTGCGCAGGCCAAAAAACACCCTAGCGACCAGCCCAAACACGAACCAAATGGCCAACTCATCCGACGACCATTTGTGCAATTTGACCCAGTATTATTTTGCCCCAACACCAGCCACACAGGCTTTAACGGGAATGCAAATGCGCATGGCATTTGGTTAAAACATATATATTTTTCCCATTCTCAGTAGTGGATCGCTGAAGAACTAGGAACCCTCCATGTAACAGCTAGCACGCGCATGATTATCTGTGGATGCGCTTAATCAAGGAAGGCTAAACACGAACTAGCGACCTTTCTATGGCCAGTGTTGCTAACTAATCATTCTTTAAAACCCATGCAAATATTGATGGGCGCAGCAACCACCTTCATGACCGTCTTTGAACACTTGGATGAGCATACCAAACGGACAATAATACATGGGTATGGGCAATTCTTCCCAAACGCAAGACCACTCTCGGTCCAGCTAAAAACGCCTGGTACGGCAAGGGGTAGAAACGACGATGGGCGGGCATAGTGACACAAAGATCAACTGAAAAGAAGCCAAATAGATAGAAAGATAAACAAATAGAAAGAAAGATAGATGGATAGATAGATAGGTAGGTAGGCAGATAGAAAAATGGACTGAGAGATGGAACGAGAGATAGATGGATAGATATGGGTCTCCAGCCACTTTACAGACTTTATTCGCCAGTGATATCAGGCCACCGCGGGCCATCCCACATGGCACCTGCCTGTCGCACCGCCCGTGGCAGCTCTGCTGGCACGACTTGCAGCAGGCGCCGAAGCCGGAGCTGTCGCGAGGCGCAAGCCGCATCGGCCGCCGCCGCTGCAGCGGCCATAGTCCGCCATGGTGCTGTAAATGGGGAATGGCGAACAAGCTTCTTATGTGTATAGCCGCAATAAATAGGGATGCGCCCCGTAATGTGAAGAATTAGCAACTGTGGCAACAAGTGTCAAAAAATTCTCAATCCATAGGTCGGGATGGTCACAATAGTGGGCTGCAAATCTGTTTGCTTTGATTGGTAGAAATCAGTCATGAGTAACCAACAACAAGCGGTACAACCGCAGAAGGGAGTATGCACATAGGGGGCTTGGTTTGCAGGGTGCAGTGGATACCATGGGCAGCAGAGTCACATGCCTGGCTTAAGGCTTACTGTGTGATGTAACCAACCAAGATGGGGATTGAACACGCCAATACGGCGAGCGACCCGCAGCAATGTTTGCATAACCACAAGTCTTGCCCAAAACCAAGCCAAGTTGACAAGAACACAAAGATATTCAAAAGGTTTGGAAATCCTGGGCAGCCGGCTCTGAATCGATTTCAAGGAGGGTCATCATCGCATCAGGCATCATTGCATCACAATTGCGTGGAGCTTCATGTGTATCTAATGGCAACAAAAAAGGCAGCTTCCAAACCTAAACCTGAACTTGTTAGGAACCGTGAATGACTTTTGAGGGCGCTTACCCAGCAGCTGTAGTGACTAGACCGTGTCAAATGAAAAAGCCAGTCAGCTTGGTCGGTTTCACTCGTTTGAGAAATTTTCCAGGAAAACTTGCAATGTGTAGTGTTGAAACATTCTAATGAAGTGCCAAGAGATATGTGAGCGGCTAAGGGTTACGAGTAAAGACTGCCCCGATTGAAGCACCTAAGCCCTAAGTAAGTTGTGTTGAACAAAGAGCACTGGTCCAGGATCAGTCAAAGCCAGGGTGGTTGGGTGTGGTTTGCACCGGCTTTCTAAATTCTTGTGAGTAATGTAACGGATCAGCGCTGTCTATTTCCGGAAAACCATAGAACCATGATTTCCGGGATGATCTTCTCGTGGAACATTTTACTTTCCATCTAGACATGCTTGACCACCAACGAATATCTTCAATCTAGAAACTCTCCGACAATTCTCAAGATTTGGAGCCTTTAAAAATGCCCTTGCCATCTGCTTCTATCACCATCCATCCACTTGCAATTTTTTCACCGCCTTCCGCCCCTTTGCCGCCGGTCTTGCCATGCCCTTGGCACTCTTGGCGCCCTTGGCACGCGCACCCGGACGCAGCCACCAGCCGAAGAGCGAGTAGCGTGGCCGTCGACCGCGGAGGGCGCGCACGGCGTGGAGACGGGGCACTTCAAAGGCCACCAAGGTGTTGAAGTCCGGGGAATGCAGCACCTGGGATCGTGTGGGAAACACCTTGGTCGTTTTCCCAGGAAAAAAATATATCACCACACAAGATTTTCAACTCCGTCATCCAACGCAACGCTGTTTTCGTCATGTGTTTGTTCATCTGGGCATGTTTTTTCTGTTGTATAGCTCGAAATTTTGTTTGGTTTGGGGGATTTCCTTTCCCATTTTGAAGACATGCAATGGTTCACTAGCATATGCCGTGCTGCCCAAAGTCCCCGAACATCCCTTGCCCTGAATTTCATAGCCAATTCCAACCAAATTGAACCGGATTGGACAATCGAGTGCAACTCACCACAGCCATAGCCGCATATTCTTTGCTGCCGGTGCGCGTGTTTGGAGGCGGCCATGTCCACAAATTGGCCACCTGAGCTAGTGCGCTCAAAATCCATACATGCCCAGTAACTGCCCCATATCAAACGCCTGATGTATGAATATGCAAAGTGCAAGGATGGTCCTCCCAATTTTGTCGATCATGTCCTCAGTGGGTTGACCAATTTCTTGTTGATAAAGCCTTCAATTTTCTATAGGTGCCAAAAGTACCTCGCCTTCAAAAAAAGAGTCCAACCCTCAGCTGACGGGGTGATGGCGCCCAGTTTGGCTGGTGAATGGCTGAATTTTTTGACCGGGTGAAAACGAATACATCCAAATGTTGCACACTGGTTGGCATACCGCGACTGATGACTTGATGGTCCCCCAGAATTTATGGGCAATAAATGTGACGTGATGATATCCCAAGATTTGGTGAAACACATGCCAGCAATTTCTCTATGATCTCCTGTTTTTTGGCAGATTCCAACAATATCATGAAATAAAATGATTCCCCGAGAATAGAAGATTATGCGCGATCGCAAGAGCAGTGTCCACTCCCCACCTGCTGTTGCCTTCCACTCCTTGTTTAGGTAATAGGCTGCTGCGACCCATCGCGTCCAGGGTGTGGTGGCTTTTTCACTCCCAGTTTCCTGGCGCTGCGCCACAGCAGTGCGAACTTTCTGGAGGTCGCCGGACTGCAAGGCGGCTTCCAGCCTGGGATCTTTTGGGGGGTGAGCTTTTGGGGTATTTTTGATGGATTGTTGATGCTTGTTTTGAATTCTTTTAAATTGTCAATTGATCTTCTAATTCATCTTTTGGTTCCTTCCTCGCGAAAAACAACTCAAGCAAAAGGGGCCTGCCGGATTTTGGGGGCGTGGATTAAAAAACCTTGGGCTGGGCGTACCAAGGGTACGAACGGTTTCCTTTATAAGCAACAAGGGGACCCAAATTTACCAACAACTTCCCGTCAGAACAAACAAAGATTCCCAAGGATTTCACAATGATTGATGTTTCCAAGGCACCGTTCCTCCACCGCCTCGGCTGTCGTTGCCTCTGTCGCCCGCCACCGCGCCGCAGCGCGGCGCAGGTTCTTGGCGGCATAGGCAGCGCGCAAGCGTTGGAGCTCCGCTGCGCTGTAGGCCTCGGGCACCTGGAAATTTTTGGGACACTTGGGAATCCCCAAAAATCATGACGGGCCAGTCCTAATGATTGAGTTGTAGCGGCAAACCCAAGTGAACCATAAGCATCTTTTCAGGGGGTAAGATGAGCACATGAGTCGGGCCCTGGACAAGGATTTTTTAAAGGAGAATCACTAGATGAGGACTTCTAAGGAGACAATCACTAAAGAAATCCGGACTGCCATTGCCGGGAAAGTGGGGCTGCTAGCTAGAGTTTGACATGGATACAGGCTTGTTTCAAATAATGTAAACCCATTCCATCCCATGTTCGGTCATCATTGCCGGGCATTTGCATGGCCATGATCGTCGGTATCCCCCATGTCGAAACAAACCCATATGACACGAATTTTCTCTGGGATGAAAAACTCCATTGACATGAATGTGCCTATTTAGAGTTAGGTGGATGAACGGAAGACTTGATAAAACATGGAATTCATCAGCCACGGGTCCCGCAGCTACACATCAATAATTCTGTTGATGGGCTCAAAGCTGGCCATACATGAGGTTCTCTTGGATATAAGCGGGGTTAGAAGCCCATGTATACCTTGGGGTCCGCTCCTAAAAGGGAGACTTGAAGCCGTTTGATCGGCATACGTCGTGGTTTAGACGGGGAAGATGTGGATCTGAATAAGCGGAGAGGAATCAATAGTCAATAGACATGGGAGCTTCATCAAAGAGAAGAAGCATGATAACCAACAAAGATACGGATATTCGATAGGCAGAAATGTGCATGTGGCCAAAAAAAATTAGAGTACCGGACAACCCCTCAGGTGCACCCTTCCAACGGTTATCACTGGAGGACAATGACTTAGGATGAAGGGAGTCGATACATGTCCAGATGGAAAAATGCAAGAGGTAAGTTCATGAACGGACACGCCCTTCCGTAGAGACTAACATGTTGTCCTTTGGAGGTGGTGGGGCCATTCCCAAATTCTGGCTCGAGCCACCACTCTTTTAAAGATGCTCCTGTATGTACTAGTCACAAAATGTATGTGCGTATTGTGTCTCAGAGACATGCATACATACATCCATGCAAGCAAACATACATGCATGCATGCATGCATACATGCATGCATACATACATGCATATATACATACATGCAAGCATGCATACATGCATGGATACATACATGCATACATACATGCATGCACGCATACACGGCATACGTGCATACATGCATGCATTACATACATACATGCATGCACGCATACACGGCATACGTGCATACATGCATGACATACATACATACATACATACATGCATGCATGCATGCATGCATGCATGCAGACAGACAGACAGACAGACATACATTACATACATACATTACGTTACGTTACGTTACGTTACATTACATTACATTACATTACATACATACATACATCCACGCATGCATACATGCATACATGTACGCATACATACATAGATACATACATGCATACATACACGCATGCATGCATGATAACACAACATGACATGACATGACATGACATGACATGACATGACATGACATGACATGACATGACACACAACAGCACACAATATCAAAATACATACATAATCATACATACATTAATGTAAGCAAGTTAAAAAACATATATCTCAAATACAAAATCCTAGCGTCTTGATGCTCATCTTATTTTTTTGTGGCGGGCACCCCTTGGATAGCCTCATCTGTGTGGGGTGCAATGTGGTCCCGGCCGCGGTAGCAGGCGGCGGAGAAGTTGGGCAAGGTGCCAGGGAGCATTTTCGCAAGGACGCGCGCCTTGTGAACGGCATGTTTTCCAAGGCATGTCTGCATTGGAGGCAAAGCACATGGCCCATGCTGCCTTTGGGATCATCCACTGGGGAATGAACATCCACAACTGCTCAAACAAATCGAATATGTCCAAATTGCAACCTTCCCCGATTGTTTCTATCTTTTCATCAGCCACGTACTGGGTAAGTAACCTACCCGGGAAGTGAACGATCCCCTAAATTAGCAGAGATGATCCCAACTGTTAGTTAATGAAGAGATTGGAAATCCAATTGTATCTAAAACATCTTCAAGGGTAGAGCCAGGAGCCATGGACCGAAACTTCAAAAGCCGATCAAATGCCATCCGCCAAGCTACAGCTCCGAGTAGAAGTTCATCTCCCTCCACATCCGCGATGGAGAATCGATGCTTCACCCGATCCTCATAGCCCACATCGTCTCGATCACCTTCACCTGGCACCGGGGTGGCCCTTTGGGCCTTACGAGTTCCACCCTGTTTTTTCCATAGCCAAACCTGGGCCAATTCTAGTGCTTTACTATGCCTTATTTTTGCATCAAACCATGTTTGGACATGGACAACAACGCTAGGTTGTATCCAGTGTAGCCGGGGTTTTTGTGCATTACATCGTATTTCACATTAAAAGTACCCCTGGCATAGTTCCCTAGATTCCGCAATTTTGTGGATGCCATCCCCTCCAATGGCATAGGCCCAAGAGCCACCATGTTTAGGACAGCTGGCCAGGCCTGCTCGCTCCCAGGCATCCAGTTGCTGTAGACGTTGCAGCACAGCATCTGCCACGAATGGTGGCAACAAATTTGTGATCCTGAGATTGACGAAAAATGGTCGGTTTATTCATTTGGGGGTGATCTTATTCTTCGGCAAGCATAGGGCCACATTGGCAAACATGAGGTTTCATAGAGTTGCCCCAATTTGATCCTGCGCCGATGAACCTGAATATCACCATCAAATAGAGGGCCAATAAACAAGCACTTTAATCATCAAGGAGTCCCAAAACAAGGTGGCGTCGCGTGTGGACTGGCCGCACTTTTGCAGGTTCTTCACAAAACTATCGACATCTATCGATTCAACACACACACACATGCACGCAAAGACTGACAAACACATATGCATTCATTACAAACAGAACATACAATACATGCATCACGTGCGTTGCATGCAGCAGAAAGCTACATACGGGCACACATGGGCGCATGCAAACAAACACATATACATATATATACACAGATAGTTCATCATGCATGCGCCCATGGTCTTCCCAAACGCGGACTTCTGCTGCACTGGGATTTCCAGGTCCTGCTTTGAGCTGGGAGTCTTCACCAAGCCGTCACTCTTGGCGAGAAGCTTCTTTAGGTTCCTCTCCTTAGTTCTCGGCTGTTCACGGGAGATTTGTCGCCGCTGTGAACATCTGTGAGTTTGGGGCTCTTCCCCTGAGTTGATTGAACTTGTGACCGCAGCACGGCCATCAACTAGGTATCACGGCGCCACACTGACCAGCACTGTAAACAAATTGCGCGCAGTCATGAATGTGCAGCCCTTCATGACGGGTGCTTCGGTAAGTGCCGGCGCATCAACATAGATGTTAGGCTGACTTTCCATGGATCTGGTCTCTGTAGAGTTTGGTTACATCACGCAGTGCCATGCCCCACCGGGAAATACCATACCAAGTGGCAGGATGCTTCAACCACTTTTTGATTCCATCCTCAGAACAAGACGGCAATATGGGGTACCCAAAGCTTTCGTCAGCAATGCCTACCCAATTTTTTTGCTATCAATTTTTCTGCCGCTGAAAGCGCGATCTCACTGATCAAATCGGCTCTCAGACTCAACATCAAGGCACCCCTCATTTTTAGGCTTTCCCACGTCAATGCGCCGGTCTTCAGTCTAAACTGTATTGCTGAAGGGGCCTGTAAGCTACAAGTGGATCACCTTCCCAATCATTTTGGGGCTGCTGAAATCAAAAAGGCAACTGAAGCTGTGCTTGGGTCGGCATATTCCAACCAACCAAGTTCAGTTACCAACTTACAGCAAGCACATCAAAAGCTTGCTGCGGAACCATACCTGGACAAATGACGGCCAAGGCTCGACATCATTCAGCCAGCGAAGCGCTTTGGCATCGGCCATGGCCACGGATCCAACAGAGGCCCGGTTAGGTTGGGGTATTGAATATTACGCTTTTAAAAACATGGATATGAGAATGGCCAGCTAATGTCGCACTAATCAAACGAGTCATCGGGGGTAGGTTTGCAGTGATTAGTTCGTTTGATCCCCCTGGCGTTAGCTGGACCAATAAAAAGAGTTGCCGTTGAATTGTTTTCCTGATGCTGAAAAGGTAAACATTTCCACTGAGAGCATTGCATGAAGACAGCGCAACCCATTTGCAGTGAATAGGTCACTGTCCTTGCCAGGTGGACCCAAAGACTCAAGTTTTTTTGCATGACAATAGGAAATCACATGAAATCACCAATTTCAACTGTGGATGCATTGACAATCTAGTTATCTAGTTGTCCGTTGCCATGTGGACCAGTGCATCATCAGGGATATGGACCAATTGGACCAATTGGACCAATTTTCAAGGAATTGCCAGGTAAAAGCCTTGTTCCCTTGCAGCTTTCCATCTGCCGCACCATTTTGCAGGACTGGTCGTATGCTCGAAGCGACATTTGTCGCCGCGAGAGCAGCCGCGTTCCGAAAAGAAGTGGCGACAGACCTGAGGCCTTAGGAAATCGTTGCGGCCAGGAAAAGCACCAAGGAAATCTTCTATGTTTTAAAGTTTTGAGTTTTTCAGATGATTTTGTTGAAAATCCTGAGGCACATATAATTATTAGACATTCTTTCAAATATCCTTTTCATGGTTGTTGAACATCATGAAAACCATTTATTTGAAAGGACCAGCGGGGGTATCATGAGACTATCTATAAGTCCAAATATTCCAAATAGGGATACGAACCAAGAGCAGCTCAGCAACATTAATCAGAGGCTTCTAATCCTTCAAACCATGGCGGTCAATGCCAGTTTTTATGGTCCCAAGTTGGCAATATGCAGCCGTCCTGGAAATGCCGACCCCCTTGTGCGGGTGGACTATGGCTGCTTGATGTTTATTGAACTTCAAAATTCCACCATTCCGAAAATCTTTGTTGATATGGGGATGGGTCAAAACCTAATATCATATTATTATTATTAATTATTATATTAAAACCTATTACATCCATAAAATCCCAGCTATTTAAGGTTCCCCTGTGAAAAACCAAGGTTTCGCTGGGCGTTCCAGCGCTGATGCGGAGGCGTCACCTTCGGCTCGAACGTAGTGACGCCTCAGCTGGAATCCCAAACAGGTTTTCCCCGAAGGAACTGGGGAATTCAGCAGCAGAACGAAGAAGTTCAGCAACACATTTCTGAAGGTGAGGACTTTCTACCTACCCTCTGGTAATTTAACAGTTTGCCATTGAAAATGACCATTGAAATAGTGGATTTACCCCTTGAAAATGGTGATTTCCATAGTTATGTTTGTTTACCTGAGGGTAGTAAATGGGACCTGGTCACCATGGAAAAAAACAATTGCCTCAAAAACTCTGTGGTGATGGTTGAAAGCAACTTGCTGATGCCTGTGGCTGTTCCATGCTGTCCCCTGTCACAAGTTAACCATCTCTGGTGGAGGTTTGAGCCCCACATCACCAAAAAATGTCGAGGATTATCATCCGATTTGGATGTAAAGCCAAACATCAATGGTATCACTAAAATCCGCAAAAACCAGTTGTAACACAATGGTGGTTGATGGTGGTTGGGTATCCCCCAGACTCTTTGTTTTTGTGGATCCTCCATTTTGTCTTGGAATAATGTCGGTCTTGCCGGGAACTTGGGTACCCCAAGATTTGATGCTTCATCATCAATTTCCCCTATGAAGATAACGGCCATAGACTTGGTTTATCTATGTCTAGTCCCAAGCAAGCCGTTTGGGTGGCCATGTTAATAGGGAAAAGATACTTAACATCTAGTCTATTCACAAGATTTTGGCTAATTTTTCAGAATTACCAAAACATGGTGAATCTGACTGGTAGTCCACAAGAACAGAATCCTTTGCTGGTTCTAGTTATTTTCCATAGCAAAGAACTCAAGGATTTTCCACTACCCCTTCCACTCGGTTAGGGATGAACGTCACCACTTGATGACTATATCATCACTTCCCAACAAATGCGTAGTGATAACTGATAACCTCCATAAGTTGCAGGATGGTGCCCCCCAGTGATGTTAGTTGGTTTATAAATCCCATTATATAACTATAGTTACCGCGCAGACCCCGTGGTTTGCCCGGACTGCAACATTGAGGATTCCCTTTCGTCGAACATGAGAAGAGAAATTGCAGAAAATACTGAGTATACGCAGTGTTTTCTGCTTTCAGACTCAGAGTTTTCAGGGCTTTAGGGTTTAGGGTTTTAGGGTTTAGGGTTCGTCGTCTGGTAAGTACCAAAACACTGGCCCTGCGCAGGTTTTTGAGCACGTCGAAGGATAATATATGAACTCCATTCTCACCTTGCGGGCAAACCATAGGGTCTGGCTGTATAGTTATATCTAACAGAAACATACAGAAACCATAGAATTCAACCACTTTTTAGGCAAGTGAACTATCGAACGGGGGCCCCATCCTGTGGGATATGAAGCCAGCCAATCATCATCTCCCCTTCGGCCAAAGCCATGGCCGAAAAAAGATCCGCCCAAGCGGCGTATCCTTGCGCTGCCGGGGCATTGCTTGGCGTTTCCTCTTCAGAGCCTCTCTGATACCTGGCGTGGTAAAACCTGGGAAAATGACCAACACATGGTTGTTTGATAGGGGGTTTAACATCTAACGGTGCTTGACCAGATTTTTCTGAATATTTTGAATATGGTAATATGGTTCATAACATGGTTCATGATGGAGAATTAATGTATCATGGGGATAATGTGTTTTTTAATGTGGAATTTACCAATTAAAGTGACAAACATCAAACTATTTATGTATTTAAGTGTGGTTTTAAAACGCCAAATAATGTTATAAAATCAACATGAACAATCCCTCCAGCAAAGTGACCTGCCAGGGGAATCTTGACCATCTATTGCTGGGGTCATTGACCTGGCCGGAGGCTGTCATCAGCTATGGATCAAAATTCGATCAGTACTCCACCATACATCCACCATCCACCAGAAAGGCCCGGCTTTCTAAGGGGTCATGACGTGACCTTGGTTCGTCATGATCATGTTCTCCTCAATCTGAGGACTGAAATCTCCAATGCGGGGATTTGCCGATTTAGCAGCAAAGATTTTGCGACAAAAACCAGGTGACTGGGGATGGGCCCGAAAAGGTTTTTGGACGCACCCTATGGTCAATTAAGAATTTGCGAACTGAACAATGAGAATTTTTGGTAAATCATCGAGCTAAATAGGCCATGGCTTCCATAGAAAACTGTTGGTTTACCAGAGGGTACCATCACATTCTCTGCAAAGCCACAGAGAAAAACTCTGGTGGCAGATAAAGTGGCAAGGACAGAGACTCCAGAAGCTTTTCTTCCGCACATGTCTTGTCTCATCGTCCAGTACCACTGCGATGCCCAAAACAGAAGTGGTTGTTTCCTGAAATAGCCTTTGGTAATCAAATATGGCAACGGGCAAAAAATTGAGAAAAACAAACCATTTGGTTAACCATCATTAACCACCGTTAATCATCATTACCCATTTAGTTCAGGTCAATTTTTGTGGAGGCATGAAACTCAGAACAATCGGTCAATCCACACGAGGATAAAGGAGTTCCTTGTTTTGCCGGAATCCTGACATTTTACCAAAACCACATTTCTATGTCCTACTAAATTGGCGATTTCATGTGATTCCTCCCTGTTTTTAATCAGCTTGCTTGAGTCCTAAAACTAACGAAATCCACATTTTTCATGGCTGTTTTGGAAGAACCAGGTGCCTCCGAAAAAAATCCTGGGGCGCACGTTCCAGTCGAAGCTTTTGCTTGGGATTCAGCTCCTGACAAAGGGAGATGGCAGGATATGGGGATGGGCCATGGTTTGTAACCCATATGTAACCCATTGATGTGGTTAAAATAATGCCATTTTTACCACCCATGACTGGGAATGGTTAGTTTATACCACCTATAAAAGTAGTGATGACTGGGGGATGGTTTATTATTGTTTTAAACACATTAATCTGACTGGGGATCTTCCGGACTAACTGATGTCAAGGTTGACCCGAGCATTCGTATCTGAGTAGATTGCAGAGGAGGCTGTTGTCCGTATCCTCCAATAGTCATCCTTGGACAATCTGTGGCGTATCACCTCAACTGTCCGATGAATGGCATTGATGTTGCCTTCCTCATTGTATTCACCCAAAAGGTTGTTCTTCAAGCCCTCGAGCCTGGCCCTTGATCGCAAGGTCCATCTCAAGGGTGTTTACTCCCCAAGAGGGCTAGTGCCTAATTACGATTCCTGGGATACACCAGGTAGAATTTTAGTAGAAGTTTCTGTGCTTGTACTGAGGGATACCGTTTAGCAACCAGCTATTCTTTGACATAGCCATCCAAAAAAGACAACAGGCTTTGCCAACAATGATCTGGTTACGACCTCATTCATTGCTACCGGCATTTCTGGGCCCACCAACTCCAACGTTTCGTAAGCGAAGCGCCACAAGACAAAAAGGACTTGGCATGGCTAACCCCACCTAACAAGTTGAATCTTTGGCCTGTGATATTGCACTTTTCTAGCTGATCAACCTGGCCCAAAAATAATGTTCTCTTTTATCAGCCCACTCCCAATTTTCATTCCGTTTCTTCTCCGTCCCGAAAACATTCGTGACTTGACACCAACCCTTCAGCGAGGATGTAAACTCCCCAATGCTTGCCATAGTACCTTAACACTATGGAAATTTGACCATTTCTAGATGCTTTCCTCTATTCGAACGGGTAATTTTCCTGTCATTCCCAGAGGATCTATCCTTTGAAATGTTGGGGAGTTGAAATCCCCTGGCGACACAAAACAGCTGTTTCTTTCTGATCCAACTGATCCATCGCCACCTCAAATTGAGGCAATCTCCCCAACACAATGGCGAATTTCAGAGGGGAAAATCATGATTCACCAACGGATTTTCATAGAGTTCTGATTGTTTAGATACTTTTAGAAACCATGATGTATCATGGATTCTTCATCAATTATTCATATGATCAACCATATAATCAACCAGAATATATATATATATATATACATACATATATATATACATACATATATATATGTATACATCTATATCTATCTATCTATCTATCTATCTATATATATATATATCTATATATATATATATATCTATATCTATATATATAGATAATCATCCATATTGCAATTTTTTGGGTCTTGAACTTCCCTCCCCGGCTTCGCTACACGCCTGGCGTTTCTTCAGCTCCTCCGCCGATCGCAGCAACTTTGCCTTTTCCAGCTGCGAGAGGTCACGGAAAAGCAACAAACCTGGCAACAGGTGGGGCATCGAACGAGAAAACACACACCCATAGGAAAATGGTGGATTTAACCAATAACAATGAGATTTTAATGGGATCTAAAGCTGATTTATGATAAGTGATAACCAAAACTAATTTATGACGACAGTAACAAGGGTTTATGGCGGATATAATTATAGTGATTGGGGGTTAAAAACCCAGTTCAAACGGAGGGGGACCACCGTCAGTGATGGCAGTGTGGATAACATGGGTTGGCTTCACCAACTAGAAAAGATGATTCGATATATCATAATAGGTTTTCACCATGAACAAAGGAACATATATTGGGTTCACCACTAGAAAATATGATTCGAACATGATGCGATATAGTGAACAAACATGGTTTTTCACCATGATTCGATGCAAATTTGAGTTGCAATATAAAAAGGATTTCAACATCAAAAAGGGATTTAACCAACAAAAAATTGGAGTGGGGGCAACCATGGGGCAAAGTCGAAGCGGCTTCCCGTGGCTCTGGAAAGATCTGCCAGCCTTGCAGCAAAAACAAGAGATTTAAAGATATTTCAAGCAACATCTAAATGGGTCATAATCCTGATTGATGGAAAAAACCTGCAGGATTCGAACCCATTTAAGCATGAAATGAACATCAATTTGATCATCAAGTAGGATTATGACTCTGATCCATTGATAGTCTATCATCATTTCATGCTTACCCTCTGGTAAACATACAAAAAACTATGGAAAATCACAATTTTTAGTGGGTAAATCAACTACAAATGGCCATTTTCAATAGCTTTCTATATGTTTACCAGAGGGTAAAACATCTGACACCAGAATTTGATACTGGGATCCCGGACCGCCACGCAACTCGTTGGGCTTCAGGTCACTTTGGGTGCCATCCTCCCAACGCACCGCCATCCGTCCATCCGTCAGTGCCTTGCCATGTGAGATATGTGAGATGAGATATCATGGGATTCAACCAACCCAATGGTAAAAAATAGGTAACAATATGGCTAATACACTGATATTTGTTTAGTATGGCTAATATGTTTAGTATGTATGGCTATTATTAGTGCTACAATAATAGGTATAAAGACAATATATAATATAGCTAATATTGATTAGAGATACACTGGTAATCACACCAAAGAATTGTTGCTGATTGTGGTATTGATTTGACTAGGTCAAACAAAACATATAGATTTGTATGGTATTATCATCCCTCTCTTTGGCGTTATGGGATGCAACCAAGCTGATGGTAAATGGCTAAAGATATGATGAATATTGATCAATGATTGATAATTTATAGAAATATACAGTTAGCCAGCTGACAATATGAATCGCAGATAACAATATCATTTCCATTTCTAGGGTGGACAAGAACATGTTTGAAACCACCAACCAGAATAGCAAATATTGGGAATGAATTTTAGCAGTAGGGGCGTACTACACGAATTAATATCCTATTTCAATCAACATAAGGCATATAAAACTATAGGCTATGATTAGGTATGATATCTAATCTAATATTGGGGGTTTATGATGTTCTAACCCTCATCAATGAGCATACCCAATGTAGCTGGAGATATCATCAGCGGCCTCGTAGGGCCGGCAGCCATACCTGACCGTCTTCGATGGGGCCATGAAGTCAGTGTCAGTGGTGTGCTGAGGCATGGATTACCCTCTGGTAAACATTAAAAAACTATGGAAAATCACCATTTTATAGTTGGGTAAATCAACTATAAATGGGGCATTTTCAATAGCTTTCTATATGTTTACCACCATGTCGACGAAAAATGGGGAGCCATGGGGAGCCTATTTTCAGGCAAAGCCATGTTGGAAAAATGGGGACTGGGGACTGCTATTCCAGAAAATTTTGGCATAAATCACCCCACATTGGTGCTTTTAATGTAACACATTGGAATGGGGGCAGCCTATTGCTGGACAAACCCAAATCATGATATGAAACCTCTAAATCATCCTTTTCCCTACTCAAATGGACCATTTCGGGTATACCCTATTTTCAGACAGACCCAACAACTATCACATCAAGTTGGAATATTATATATCTCCCATTGTAAACCCATGATGGTGTGTAAAAATCTCATATCATGGTTTGTCAACTCCCATTAGACAAATGGTGAGTCTATCCCATTATACACTTATAAACTGTCTATACTATGGTCTTTTAGTTGGTTCATACTCCTCTTTAACCATAAACCAAAGTGTAAACAGTTTAAAGGTTTATAATCCTTCTTGAACTAGGGATAGTTTCAACATAGGATCCAATCACTGTTTCACCGCCACCAGGCTCCAGGCTCTGTCGAGTCGCCACTGATCATCCCAGAAACCTTCGGCTTTCCTCCGTCGCGCTGCAGCAGCCACACGCTCGGTGGCCTGCTTTGACCCAAAGATCCCAACAGATTTTCCCATTAAAACTTGTGATTTTGGGTACCCTCTGGTAATTTGTGACATAGCTATTGAACATGAACCATTTAGTTCCTGGATTTACCCATTGATTTCTGGTGATTTTCCAGTTCGTTTTTTGTAAACGTTTACCAGGCCGGGTATCTTCTGTGAAGGATCCCAAATCTGGGGCATTTACATACCCCCTACATAAAATCCATCTAAATCCCTTCTAACAGCACCCCGCCCCAAAATGTTGAGCATAAAAGTAGAAGCCGTTTCTTGTTATGACGGGGATAGGACTTGCTTGTCTTTTGTCTGCTTCAACCGTTTACCGTTTTGCGGGAAACCAATAAACAAGTGATTAATCAATCAATTACATACAGATACAAGTTTAATTTTGTTTAATCAATGGACATGAAATTTGATTAAATAGCATACTGCCAAACACCATTGATAAGATCATGCACTGCCCCATTATATCCTATCAATCATATCGCCCATTCATGGTCAACCCTGTATTATCCATGGCATAGCATAACCACATTATAACCAGCCATTAACCATCCCAGTTGCCAAGTTAGCGTCCCATAATGCAATGTGGTGCCCCTGCATTGATGTTTGTCGCTTTGCAACCCCGTGAATACTAGTTCGGTGTATCTATATCTACGGGCAAACACCTCGATTTGCCCGCGCTTGTCGGCGGCCATCTCCGTATGTGCTGAAAACTTGATAAAACTGGGAGTTTTTTTGCATCATGGCTAACTTCATGTTGTATATCGGCACGCACAGCATAGGGACCTGTGCGAGTCTCTTACACATCATCATCATCATCATCATCATCATCATCAAACCCTTATTGAAGATCTTCAATAAATGTAGAAGTTTAACGGGG
>Ga0126342_10000681_pt1 | contig 40186 bp, 53 predicted proteins | sample Cyp1metagenome_FD_92528 | JGI IMG/M metagenome (GOLD analysis project Ga0126342, IMG submission 92528) | Coral microbial communities from Lord Howe Island, Old Settlement Bay, Australia - Cyphastrea 1 metagenome | ecosystem: Host-associated > Invertebrates > Cnidaria > Coral ...
TAACCTGGCAAGAAAAATTGTCCATAACTCCCCTATGCATCTGTATCCACTTGATTTTCCATATGTTTGCTGTTGATGTTCTGGATTTTCTGTTGCCATCTTGCTTGACTGGAGGGTTGTGGGCTTCAGCCACTGCTTCTCACCTGTGAAATGGGTGGTATGGCAACAACAGCAAAGGATGGAGTCGAGCAGTGTTCAAAATCCATCGAAATCCTTTGTCATTCCCTTTAACTGGTTGGTTAATAGAGATTGCCATGATGGGCAATTCTTGTCACTGCTAAATCGGGTAGCATATAACCCTTCTATTCAACTAGTCAACAAGGATTTGGGCCACTGCTTTAAATATTGTCAACTCGAAGTAGGGGCATACTGGAAATCTGAGCCTGGCTATCTTTGCCCGAAACCACCCCCTTCAAAGTTGGGGACTCCTAGGACCAGACTTGAGACAGCCCTACATTATATCACTACGGTCACTACTGTATGTCAACATGTCAACCATCCACGGCCATCTTGGGATGTGGAAGCCTCGTCTTCCTCTTCCTCGGCCACCTGGGCATCGTCCTCATCCTCAGCCTCGCAACAACAGTGTAACACGTGTCTTCCGTCTTTCCATCGCATCCATGGCATCCATGCGATCCATGGCAAAATACTTGTCAATGTAAACCCTGTGCTTCATGACGTTTCATGCTTCAATCGTCCATTTCAGGGACCATGCAAATCCCCAACAATCCGCCAGCGGTTCTCGCCCTGCCCTCCAGACAATACCAAGGCACGGCTTCGGATCCCTTCTCCTGGCAGCACCCAAGCTGGTGCCAATAATCTCGAAAAACTCGATTTCAACCATGAAAGAAACAATAACAAAGACAGGATACTCACAGATTTAAAGCATTAAACATATTTAAACATTGGGTTATTGAAAATGGCTTTGAAACAGAAAGGATGGGATGCAAACCAACAATCCTGTGAATCTGCCCGGCAATTCTGTTTCTCTTTATATCATGTTATATCGTCTATGTGCATTTTGCAAAAGTGGCAGCCCATGGTTCTTCGGATCGCATCCAATTTCCATAGCTGGTGTCCCAGTCTTCCTGAATACTGAATGGCAAAAACACCAGTTTTTGTGCCTCAAAAGGAATGGTTAAAACTAAAACGTGAGGCTCTAAATCCCAAATCCTGCACGAGGAAGGATCAAAACTGACATGTTGTCCAGTCACCTAACCTGGCAAGAGAAATTGTCTGTAATATTCTATAATTGTCCCGTATGCACTTTATCTTCCAAAGTTTTGCATATTCAAGGTACATTAAGGATTTCCGTTTCCCATCTTGCTTGACTGGAGGGTTGTGGTCTTCAGCCACTGCTTCTCACCTGTGAAATGAAATAGTCAATTAGCATTGCAACATGAGCACAAGAAGGATCAAGTCCAGCAGTGTTTAAAACCGTCTGTCATTCACTCTGACTGGTTTGTTGATAGGGATTGCCATTCTGGGCAGTTTTTGTCACTGCACGTCACTGCTAAATCGGGTAGTGTAATCCCCTATTCAACTAGTCAACAAGGATTTGGGTCACTGAGATCACTGCTTGAAATGTTGTTCACTCAGAGTGCCCCTACTAGAAATCTGACCAACCTGGTTATCTTTGCCCGAAACCACCCAATTCAATATGTCACAACGTCACTATGCCAATCATCCACGGCCATCTTGGGATGTGGAACCCTGCCTCATCTTCCTCTTCCTCTTCCTCCTGGGCGTCGTCCTCGTCCTCAGCCTTGCAACAACAGTGTAACAGGGGTCTTCCGTTTTTCCATGGCATCCATGGCAAGAAGTGTTATAAAGACAGGATGTGAGGGATTTCAAACATTTAATTTAAACACAATGCGATGGGGGGAGGCTTACGTTTCAACTAATGTTTCTCAACTCGCAACTGATGCAGCATGTTGTGGCATCAATGGTGAGGCAAGGATCGAACGTTGTCCACACAGACAGCCTTCTATGAATGATCTGGAGCCAATCATTAGAAACCGCCAAAGGTTGAACAAAACCCTAGAGGCCCTAGAGCCAACGCCAGTGGCAACACACTTTAGTGGAAATTGTGGATTCCTGAGACTCCCGTGACTTGCAAACCCTACACTATGTCACTATGTCACTTTGTTACTGGATCTGTCAATCAACCAGCTTCCGGGACAATCTTGGGATGTGGGACCATGCCTCCTCTGCATCCTCCGCATCCTCTGCCTCATCAGCCTCATCAGCCTCTTCCTCCTGAGCCTGACAACAATGGGTGTCGACGTTTTCGCTTAGTCATAGTCACTTCGTTCGGGGATGTTCGCTTGGCGCCGTCTGGCCAAGTTGGCTACAGTATGGGGGCCCAAATCAGCGAAGTCCATGGGGTGATCATGACCCAGCTATCACTGGCATCCCCATGTCTGCAGCTAAATCCTTGGGTTTCCAGTTTTGCATCTCAGCCACTTAAAAAACATGCGGTTTCTGGTTGGTCAAAAACAGTTTTCATGATTACAACCACATGTTTGATGATTGAAAAGAAACAAAACCATACAAAACCCATGTTTGATTATTGAAATCACAAAATGTTCATTGTTCAAAGATGTGTCATCATGTTTTTATCCTCATTCGAATGAAGGTACATCGCCGTGAGTTTACTAAGTTTACTAGTTCGTTTCCTGGCTGATTCCAGTTGTCCTCGATCGGTTGCAACCCCGACTTTCGGGGTTAAATGAAAAAAATGTGGTGTGGCAATGAGGAAAAAACAATTTCCTGGTTGAAAACATCTACTGATCATCAGTTGTTCATGATTAAAACATATTAAAACATATTAAAACCACGAGTGTTCATGATTCAAATCCAAGTACTTTTGTACTGAAAACCACGAGTGTTCATGATTCAAAGCAAGTACTTTTGTACTGAAAACCACGAGTGTTCATGATTCAAAACAAGTACTTTTGTACTGTATATAACGTACATGTCAAAACCACACTGTTCCAAACTTACAACCGCATGTTTCTTGGTTCAAAACCCCATGCAATATCATGTAATGACAATCCCCAAAATACGCGAGCAGCTCCCCCCTCCAACATCGAGGCACTTCCAGCTCAGCAGCCTTTGGTGTCTCTACCTGGCAGCAGCTTTCAAGGGGGTTCCAAATTTGTGAATCAAACAATCAAAGCCACAATTGCTCAGGGCCCAGGATTGGTTGAAAGGAAAATCGCACGGAAAAACGTGTTTGATGGCACAAGCAACACCCATGGCAAAGGTTCTATTTATCCATATTTCCCAAATTAGTGAATATAATATACATCAGTTCTGGTTGTTGAAATATGTTTGGAACAAGCGAACAAGCTGTTAAAATCTATGGTTTATGGTTCGAACTGAAAAAAAACTATTTCTGCTCTATGTTTCATTGCCGAACCTCAAAATTTGCTGGTGAATCTGCAATTGAATTCCCATCTTTTTTGGGTACAAACTCCTGGTCCATCCCCGACCAAGTTTTGTGGTCAAAATTGTTCGTGCTCATTTTTTCCCAATTTTCACTGGGTTGGTTCTACGGAAATTGTGCAAGAAACCATCAAAAATCATCAAAATAAGATTATCTATATATATATAAACAAGTTTTATCCATGGTTTGCAGAAGAGATCATGCCCACATGTTCCATGGGTCAACCTTCCATGCTTCAAGCATGATTTACTTTTTTTGTCATAGTCTGTATAGTATATAATCTTATATAATAGCGGTTAAAGCCTCAAGTTGTTCAACATTGAGAGCCCATGTTTTCCATCATTGTTTCCATCATTGTTTCCATCACGTGTTTCCATCATTGAAATCACGTTTTTCCATCATTGGAGACCCCAACTGTCCAATATGAATTCTGGATATGGGATAATCCCGTCCCCCCCAATGTTAAATGTTCAATACCCCCGGTCCCCGAAACCGTGGTTGAGTAGTGGAATGTATTTTTCATGTCTTCATTTTTGTTTTTGCCTCATTAGGCTCACAATTATTCAACATTATTCAACATTAGGGGAATAGGATTAGCAAATCAACCCTTGTTGGGTGTGGTTCTACCTGGTTCTACCCCCTTCAAGGCCTCGGATGTCTTCTCCTTGAGCCGCGCCAAGGGGGCAACCCCCAAAAAAAGTGGGAGTTCCATAGGAGTTCAAATGATTGCGATGGATTTTCAACAGCAAACGCTGGGTTTCAACATGCTTCAACTATAAGATTAAGACTTCTTTTAGCAATGAAAATGTTGTTACTAACCCAAAAAAAAGGATTTGAATCAGAACAAAAGGGAATGCGAACCAACACCCCTGAGGGATTTGACCTCGAAGGAAAAAGTGTTGGCGCATGTTGGCGCTTACAAAGAAAACCCGCTTCGCAGGAAGCGAATCGTTCCAAACTTGAGGATACCCAAAGATGGGAGATGACTAAGACATCCCTTCGCAGTCTGTTTCTTGTGATTCTCTGCATCCTGGGTCCCCCTTTTGGTGCAACAAAAAAGGCGCCGCCGCTACGCACAAAAAAAAAACATTGACTCTACAGAGGTGCATCCTCATGTTTGCAATGAGTCAATGTCCATGTTTGTGATGTTCAAAAAAAAAACTTTCACAGCATCCCATATTTTCGTGACAAATCCCATAGGTGTTCCTGGTTAAAAGCCCTGAGACCCCATATGAGAGATGCACTAATTCTCCACCTCCAACACCGCAATTCGTCATATAATTCCTTCCCCAAACATGCCCAAACGATACCCTTATTTACCTTGAAATAGTTTTTGAATGTCCAAATCCCCAAGTCTTCTTAGCCTTTCATAATTGCGCCACCGAGGTGCTGGTGGGGTCGGTGTCTCCTCCTGGATCAGGCTATCAGGTCTTTAAGGGTCACAAATGGGGCTACCCTATATATAGCTGGATGGTTATTTCATGGAAAATCCCAATCCAAAATGGATGGTTTAGGTTTTAGGTGTAGCCCTATTTTAGGAAACCTCCATTTGATGACAAGAATTGAAGCGTCTAAGCTCGGAGAGATGAAGGAGAGATGTTCACCCGATGGTTCATGATGATTCCAGCTTGTTTCAAACATCAAACATCTTTAAAAAAAAACAGCAATGTCAAGCATATGTCTAACAGATCTGTTGCTAAGTCATGTCCTTTCTTGCGTGGAATCCCTAGTCTTGGTAAATCTCCCGATCGAATCTTCGGCCTGGGGCGTGCCCAGGTCTTCAGTCGTCTCTTCTACGGGCACCTCAGCAGTCGAAGCTGGCAGAAATGATAAGATTGTGATTCTGCGACTTGGCAATATTTTGATGCATTTTGCATACAATAAAATATTACATATATATAATTATAATATATATATATACACACAATTAATTATACGTATATGTAATGTAATGATATATATATATATGTGTATATGTATATATATATATATATATGTGTGTGTGTATACATATATATATATATGTGTGTATACATATATATATATACATATACATATATATATATATATATTATGTATATGTTTTCCACAAAAGACACACTTCCAGGGGTTCCAATACATGAGAGATCATGAGGGGCTTATTGTGGACGAGATGGGAAAACTGGATGGTTAAACCCATGTTAAACCCATAGTGTTTACCCATAAGACATCCCCCCAAAAAGGAACGATGCGAAAAACCCGGCGTTCCAAAGAAGGGCCCCAGGGACGTCAAAGCCGCGCTTGATGGCCACCACATCCTTGGCCTTGTAGCGGTTCTCCTTGACGTCGCGGACCTGGGCAAGGGAAAAACCCATCAAAATGGCAACATGTTCCCATCTGAAATGGAGATGTACCCTCTGGTTGTCTAAATAGCTATGGAAAATGACCATTTATAGTGAGTTTTCCCATTAAAAATGGTGGATCTTTCCATAGTTACGTTAGTTTACCAGAGGGTAAGCTCATTTCACCAAGCAAAATTTTAAAAAAAAAACGTTACCAAGATGCTCAGGCAGGAAAGCTGGCATTCCATGATATTCCATGACATTCAACCCCCAACTTCAATAGTTTGCATCATCTCTACAGGGGTTAAGCACCAACCACCATTTCCAGTCATGTTTCCTCCACGTTGGGAAATATCAAAGACCCCTACTTCCGCGGAAAGTTTTCATATATTGCCACATATGTACATGTGTATGTATATATATATATATAGAAATAAACCATTATCGACAGTATGTAAAGGACCTGCTGGCAACACGCGGAAACCCCCAAGCCTCCATGATCACGTCATCCTTCGTCAAAACGGACCAAATGCAAATCTTCCCTCAAGAGGATCGAGGTTGGTTGAGGGTTGCCATTAGTGATCTTCCCATTGAGAATTTGGGATTTAACGAACCAAATATTGAAAAGTTATTTTTACCAAACCAAAATTTTGGAAATGGCGATTTTAACCAACCAAAAATTCGAAACTACATATAATCTTAAATGAGTGAAAGATAGATGGATAGACAAATAGAACAAAATAGATTACTGGATGGACGGATTGATGGGCTATCGGCTAGTGTGGAGTTCAGTAGGTGAGCCTAGGAGGATTGCATAGATTCATGGATAGCTAGATGGAATTTGATAACAAAGTTCGAAAGCACGTTGTTGGCAACCCAACCTGTAGCTGTGACGCTGGAGCTGTTTTTAGGATGTGTTGGTATAAGAAACCCATGGTTTTTCGGCTGGTTTTTTCAGAGTTTGCCCAAGCCAATCCCCAGTTCAGAACCAAATGGTTGTCCGGAGTTTCATGTGTTTTTTTGTTAACCTCCGGCCTTGCTTATGTGTATAGGTATGGTAAATATGATATCTGTTTGTATATCATATTCATGTATACATATATTATGTATGTATATCATTCACTGATATAGATATAGTTTTTATCATGTGCATGTGAGATAATATGTACATATGTACAAAGGATGCGTGTATGTATATATATATATGTATACATTGCATGTATTTATACATATGTAGTATATATACATACAAATATATCATATATGTATGTATAATTAAGTGTGCACCTGGGCGCGAGTGTGCAGCTGGTAGCCTCAACAAATCTGCGGATTTACCTCTGGAATGACCCCCATGTGGATTTAACCTCAGAACTCACAACCAGAGTGTTGGATAGTGCATGTATATATATATATATACATGTGATACGACGAAAAAAATATACATATTTTACACAATATATATATATATAGTATAATACAGTATATTGAATATACATGATGCAAATATATTGTATTTATCTATACATATGATATATGTATATGTGAATGGTGTGTACAAATACGTATATGTTATGATATAATGTGGTATAATATGATAAAGTGATATAAACCATGTACATGTACATGTACATTTACATACAAATATACACACGCAAATGCCTACACATAGACACAAACACGGACATAGACACAGACACAAACACAAACATGTATATGATGCATATGCATATGCTATACATCGATTCAATATACTGTGTCTGTATAAGGTGGAGATATCACTGTTCAATATTGTTCCGAGATGATGGTCTCATTTTTAAAAGGCTTAGAGGCACCCCTGTGGCGAAATATATCATTGTAACGTTGGCTTAAATCATCCACCATCCAAAAAATTGCTAATTTAAGTTTACATCCCATTTTGATGGTAAAACATGTAACACATTGATCCCTTTTCCTGGTAAAACGCAGTGTTTCACATCACAAAAATCAGTACCAAAAAGGCCAAGTTGCTGTCGTTCTTGAGACGCACCACATCTCCGGGCTGCAGGTCTCCCTTCTTCCTCGTCCGACCCGGCAAAGAATGAGAAACAAAAAAACAAATTACTGAATGTACAAAATGATTGATGGGTGGTTATATAATATGAGCGTAATGAAACTTTGTTGGATCTTGAAGTTATTGATGGGAAACACCTGATGATCCGATTTGTTTTTTAAACCAACATTATCAACGAGGAAGAGACCACCCAAAATTACAACTCTCACTGAATGGATAATGGCCAATATCATCCCTTCCCCCGATCACAAATATATAAATAGATTCAGTCATACAAATCATGGTCTTTGGGATTAGTCAACCAGCAACATTGGAAGAGGGAGGAAGAAAATTGAGAGATCGCCGATGGCATGCGATTTAGGTGCTACCAGTAGCAGCCAGTGAAGTCGTTTGTTTTATATACCCTCTGGTTATTTAACATAGCCATGGAAAATGGCCCATTTATAGATGGTTTACCTGGGTTTACCTATTAAAAATGGTGATTTTCCATGGCTATGTTAAATAACCAGATGGTAACTACCCCAGGTCCAAAACGAGGCAAGGCTCCACTGCTCGCCCTCAATAAGATGTGCAACCCGGCACATGGCCACCCTTGCGTGGCTCTTCTTGTTCCTGTGCGGGTTTCAGCAGCTGGGGATGTGGGAATGGGTCAAAACCCTGGTACCTAGTGAACCCCAAAATAGCTGGTAAATGGATGTTCATCCCACTAAAAATGGTATCTATAGGTATTGACCCATACCCGTGTGCGGTTTGTGTTTAGATTCCAGCTGAAGAGTCTCAAGAACAGAAATGAAGAAGCAAAACCAAGGCCGAAAGGGAGGGAAATCACTGCTCCATGTCACCATGTATGAGCAAACCACGAAATTGCTGGACCACGAAATCAGTGGCTGCTTCTGGGATTACTTCGGAGTCTTCAAATCGGTCAACCTGGGGATCCAAGGTACCATGATTTTTCACAAGTACAATGTACACTTCCTGAATTGAAAATCAAAGTGTCTCAATTATATCCAACAGGGCAGTCATCAAACCAGATGAAGTCATGGTTGTTTGAACTCACCAATCAGTTTTTTGCCAAGTGTGTTTTTCCTTTGAAGGTCTAGCAACATGCTCTCCACCAAGCCCAAGCGTCAACTTGACATGGAGAGCATCGATGACGGACTCAACCGTCGCTTTCATCCTGGGATGTGCGGGGGATCCGTCGTTCCTAGTGCCCAAATGGCCATACCATAAATGATAAAAAATGATGATCATCTGGTAGCTACCCTCTGGTAAACTAACATAACTATGGAAAATCACCATTTTCAATGGGTAAATCCACTATAAATGGCAATTTTCAATAGCTATGTTAAATTACCAGAGGGTACCATAAATGATGATAAAAATGTATGATGGATACCCTTCACCAAGGGATGTCCACCCGAAATAGGCTCAGCACGCCTATTAACTCCCATGGGGTTCATATCATCGGGGGAAAAACGCACGTTGAATCACGTTGACCCATCCGCATTTGTGATTGCAAAATATGGTTGAACAATCAACTCACAATCTTTCAAAGGCTACAGCATATTAACCTTTACGAACCTGTATGTCTCCCAAACGAATTCTGGTGAGGCATCTGAAATCTGACCCCACGAGTTCAAGGCAGGTGTCCAGCCGCGGTGAGAGAAGTAAAACACTTGACGACCAACCAGTGCCTCGAGGGAGCAGGCATCCAATGATTTTCCCCCTGATTTAGCAGTTTTCTATGGAAAATTGCCCGTTACCATACGAGGCACAGAACATGGAGGAATATTCGCTGACACAGGCCCCCATTTTATGTACCTGATATGTCTCTTGAGCAGGGTTGGGTCGATTACTGTAAACAACTTGAACGTTTCCAAGGATGGTCATGGCATTCTCATGTATTTTGCTGGGATGGGATTGACACCCTTGGGCCAAGTGAAATTCCAAAATGGGTCAGCTTGCTGTTGATTTTTGCAGAACTCGATGGGTTCTACACCCATTGCTATTCTGCTGTTACCGGACAGAATTCAAGCCGATAAAGCTAATTCTACCTGACCTGTTCGCATTTGTATCAGTCATGTTCTACTCTGGGCGCCAAGCTGCCTTTGCCTTTGCCATGCTTGCCGCCGAATCGTTGGCTGCCGTGCCCTCGCGTCCTCGTGCCAAGCTGGAGGCGTTGGCTTTGCGGCTGATGTAGATGTCAACGCAGCCGCCTTGGTTGTTGTCCTGCCAAGACGAAACAAAAAGGCACAGCCCAAAGAACAAACAAGTTGATAGTGTCTACTATACGAATGCGTATACTATACGAATGTGTAACAGTCAATCGAACAAGTAAACAGTATGTAGAACAGAAGGTAAAATATGCACTGTGACTAACGAGTAGTACATATTAGCAGAATATCACACTGATTTTTAGTGTATATATATATATACTGAATATATATATATATTCAGAACAGGAACAATATCACAAACATATAATGAATTATATATATATCATCTGTAGAGCATCAATCCCGTGTGTGGTTGGAAAATCATAAAGCCCCTGTTTACTGATGATATTGGAGGACTGCTGTACATAGTCTATACCAAGATCCGAATCAAAATATGCCAAAGTAATGATCTGGATCAAAAACTTGGTACAGTACAGTACCCTGTAGTTAGCATTAAAGTAGTTGATAAGTGGATATTCAACCTGTCAACATATGCTACGAGTATCATAGGTGTTCACCCCGATATCACACAACACATGTACATCTTCACCATGAATGGTAGTGGAGTCGCAAAGCATCATTTTGGATAATCGTGGTAAAACAATAACAAACCATCCCCCAAATCACCATTTTTATGGGTGGTATGTTTACCATTCCCAGTCATGTGGTAAAAATGGCATTGTTTTAGCCCCAACCAACTTTCTGTATATCATCATATATCATCATATGTTCATTAAAATCCCTTGCTAGTGATGTGTAAGTCATTGGATCACCAAGAAATTTTATAATCATGATATCACATGCTATCATCATCCATCATCTTGACATATCTTGATATCAAGCCATCAAAATTCCCCAGAGCCATTTGGAGGTTTCCTAAAATGAGGGTACCCCCAAATCATCCAGCTATTGGGGTATCCCCATTTCTGGAAATCCCCATTTGAGCCACGGTCAATACTCACTATATGGTTGATGGTCATCCCATCCATAATAAGGATCCTAAAATAATGGTTATTGTAAATCCCATTAAATCACCATTGGATGACTAGCCCCGTTTTTAATGGTTATTAACCATGAGTATTGACCATAGCTCATTTGATGTTGGCAGCAGACTCTCCTGACTTGCCATCGGCTGGAGCCCCGGATGCATCGGTTCGGTGTCCGTCAACTGCGCCATCTGCACCGGAGGCACCGGCGCAGGGGAGTCTCTGCGGCGCCAGTCGTTGTCCATGGCTGCATTGGATTGCCTGTGGCTGCCGACCCGGTCACTTAAACATGGGTCATTAAATGTCCCCATTGAACATCACCCAACCATTAGGTATATGGTCTATATAAGACTAAGTCATGGTATAATCATTGGATTGGTTTGTTGGGGAAAATCTTAACCGGAAACCCATGGGTTTTTACCATCAAATTGATCGGGCTTTCCGGTTAAAATTTTCCCATCATCCAATTCTATGAGGTCACTTAAAGGATCAACCATGGGCCATGGGATGAACAAGAAGTTGAAGCCCAAGAAGACAAAGACGCAAGGCTTTAATTGGCAAATGAAAATTCTATGAACATGGATGGACATGGAGGGTGGACCATCCAAAATCAGGGTCAGGGTTCACTGTTCCATGTATATCTATCCTGCAACCCACAACGGTGCGCCCCTGTGCTTCAACCGTCAACTTCCACCAGCCGCCTCGAGTGCATCATGTAATCATTGCCGCCCCAGCCCCACTGCGGCTGCCTCAGACGCCAAGGGCCCCAGGCGGAGCTAGGCGAGGCCGTCTGAGAGTCTTCCACAGTTGAAAGAGTCACTATTCATTAGTTACTATGTCGTGGAATCTACCATATTATATACATATTATACTGTATATAAAATTATAGGCGCCAAGGTGCGGCCAGGGCTGCCAACTGTTGTGCCATCCGTTGTGTCCGCCGTGCCCATGTCCTCCTGCATTACCATGGCCACCGCCATTCCAATTTTGGCGGTGGCGATTGTTTCTGTTGCGCCCGTTGTTGCCATGTCCCTGCCTCAAAATGTGCGAAGGCTGCTGGAAAATTGGTGAAATCTCGAGAGATAATTTTTTGGGAATGGAATGAAAGGAATGGATCGACAAAACTGGGTGCGAACTTTGGAAGTTCAGAGCTGTAAAACCCCGTTTTAGAAACCCCCTACGAAAAGATACAATAAAGATACAATACAGTACCGGCTCCAAGATATGGAAATCCCAGGGGTTGGTGACCAAGACACTGTTGAGGCCGCTGCTGTTGCTGAGCCTGCAGTCGATTTGGGGGTATTCCCCATCTCTGGACAAAGCCGTTTGATGGGTCAATACCGACCGGACAGTGGTGGGATGAACATCCATTTGCATCATTTACCAGCTATCTTGGTGTGAGAAGCATGATACTGGCGCCAGGCCTAAACCCATTTGGCCCATTTCTGCAGTCAAACCTTCCTTTTCATGGGGAGAAATCACCAGCTTTTCATGGAAATTCAATCAAAATTCCCCAGTTTGAGATGTTGAACCGCACCCCAAGTTCCCAGGACCAGGGCCGGAGCCCAGCCCCTGCCTGGTGTCCCTGCCGTGCGTCCCATGCCCCGGTAGCTCCCTGCTGTGGCTGTTGCTGCCACTGCATCTGATTATTGCCGTTCCACTGCCCCTGTTGCATTGGCATTGCCATGATCATGAACCTGAGATGAGCAGCGTTGAACCTTTGTGAAACCTTTCGAAGGTGAACATAGGGGCCCGAAGTTGAACATGGACCATTTTTGGGGGTTGTTTGGGCATATGTGTTTTCCGGATCTGTTCCATTCGACTGTGGGTCTGTGTGAAAGGCGCAGGTCTAAGGCACGTCTTTTGCCAAAGCGCGCCGTAAAACGGTAAAACCGTAAAATGGTAAATTCCATTGTTCCCGAGAAACGCTCCGTAAAACAGTAAATTTGTAAATTTACGATCTGAACGTGCCGCTTTCGGAGCGTAAAACGGAAAATTTGGTAAATTTGCAAAATTTGCCGTGAGCCCGTAAAACCGTAAATGGGTAAATTTATGTTTTTTCGCGGACAACGTGAACAGGAGAAGAGGATAAAGCCGTAAAATGCATCAATGCACTACAGCGTGAGGAGGAAGAGGCGGTAAAAACCGTAAAGTGGTCGTAAAGTTGTATTATGATACTACGAGGTTAAAATTTAACGAATATACCTTTGCCCGGACGCAACAAATTTACCACTTTACCGATTTACCCAATTTTACGGCAAAACCGTAAAAATGTAAATTCGTAAAATTGTATCGTGATGCTACGAGCTTAGAATTTACAGATTTAACCTTTGCCCGGACGCAACAAAATTCACCACTTTGCCGCTTTACCCAATTTACCATGGCCCGAAGAGCAGCGAAATTTACCAATTTACCGATTTACCAAATTTACCATTGCCCGGAGAGCGCTCTCTCCTTAGCATCATGTCTTACACATTGACGGCTTAGTGTGCTGTATCAATGTACATGGCGCATACTGAACAGGACCTAGATGTTCGTTGGTCTGCTGTGAGGTTATGTAATCGCCCGCTCCCTCGTAAAATGTTTTCCTGGTATATACATGTTAACATTTGGCTGCCACACCCAAAATGAGGTTCCTTGCAAATTTCAAAACGATTGGATAAGTTTTCTTGATTAAGGAATGTTAAGGACAGTGTTCAAAATGCCATTTTTGGAATGTTGGCTTGAAGAAAAGGTTCCTGCCCAGAATGCGTGGATTTTTTACATTCCACAAACGCATATACAAAAGGAACATTCATCAAAAACATGTGGGTTGGCACTGACACCGAATCTCCTAAATAGTGAGGGAAAAACATACAATTCACCCCAGAAACCTTAAGATAGACCAAAAACATCCAAAAACAATGCTTTTTGTAGTTTTGTTTCACCACCAGCTGAGGGACATGAACGAAACATAATGTTTTAGATAAAGCCCTCACACCCAGCCCAAGTGTGAAAGGTTGAACGTGTGACCTCAAGAACCAGCAGTGCGGGTAAGATACCTTTTACGCCAGTTCTTGAGCCAAAAGTCAAGTTGCAACAGCAAAATGGGTTGAATGACACGTGTACATAAAGGACGTCATCACATGTGGTGATTTTACACACAAATCAATAACTCCACCCTCGTGCTGTACATGTACACGGTCAAACAATTCCTGGGACCATGGCAAAGGTTTGCCTGGCCAATTTCTACATCTTCTTTGAATTCATCCGTAAGGAGCGAGACATAGTTGTTGGAGAGTTTGTTGCATTCGGCCTGGCCAATGACCTTTGTGAACCCATTGGCTAACTGAGCAGTTGTCTCACAGTAATCTAAGTCAAATATGCCCTGATCCAACTGTTCGTGGATTGAAGCAACATTGACTCTGTGTACTCGTCCGGAATGACGGAGTTTTGCACTGTATCCAGACTGGATAACTGTGATGGCAGCCTGATTATCCTGTTGAAAGGAAACAGGTACATGTACTTCAGTTAAAGATTCAACCATTGTGTGCAAGTTAAGTGCTTCGCCGAACAACGCGCTTGGGGATGCAATAAGCTCCGCTTCTGTTGTACTCCTTGCGGTTGAACTCTGTTTCTTTGATGACCATAATAATGGGAAACATGCTGAACCAGTTCGAAGGACAAAAACAACACCAGAAGTACTTTTTGATGTGTATGGGCAGGATGCAAAGTCGCTGTCAGTGTATACCAGCAACGTCGGTGCTTGGTCAGGTTCAACTGCAGCACGCATGACATACTCGCATGTTGAGTTCAGGTAACTCACAAGTCGCAACATCTGCCTATCTTCCCACTTGGTCCAACGAGTGATCCGACTAGCTAATCGTTGTACTGCAAAACTAATGTCAGGTCTGGCAAGACGTGACAACCAGAGGCATTTCATCAAGATTCTTGCAGCGAATGCATGCATCTCACCCTCATGAGCCAGTTCCTCATCTGTCGTCTGATTCTCCAGCAAACACGGCGTGCTCGCTTTACGGAGCTTCTCTTGTCTCATGCCAGTAATTTCGCAGTAAAAGCTAATTATCCCTTTTGAATATGATCTCATATCATATGTCATTACTACTTGTGTTGGGTTCCTTTGAATTTAGTGCACCCGACCAAGAATCTTCACACCATCCCCATCAATATACTGTTCAGGATCAATTTTCACTCTGAACTTCAAATCCTTCCAAAATTGTGTTTGGACTTCCTTGTTCCCCCTGCTAAGGTAAGGTCGTCGACATAAATGTTTAGGATGAGTGTGTGTTCAGAGTTGTCACCATACCTCAAAATAAAATTGGACGGGTATGATTCGAGTGGGACACCACCCATTTCTTGGAGCTGTGTCTCGAGAAAATTCTGCCACAGATTTCCACTTTGTGGATGACCATAAAGAGATTTTATCAGCTTCACAGCCAACTTTGTGTTTGGGTCATACTGTTTTTTCCATTCTGGTAACCATAGCTCGAAGGGTAAGATAACCCACGTGTTGCCATCCAGCTTGCATTTCCGGGATTTCCCCTACCACCTCCACCACCTTTACCTCTTCCAGCATCTGACGAACTGCTGCTCGATCCTCCAGATGACTGTGGTCCTGATGGCCGTGGTGCAGCCGATGTCGATGGAGTAGGCTTACTCGGTGTATTGGTGATTGATGGATTAAACCCGGCACATGCAGACATTTGGGACAATGGGGAATTGTGTCCAACTGGAGTGTACAAAGGAATCGGTACAGGCGATGGCACTGTGGCCTGACCTTGTAGCATGCGAATCTCATTCCTCAACTGCATGACCACCTGCATTAATTCACCATCATTCACTGCACCATTTCGGGATTGAGGTTAAGATGATGTACGCAAAAGGTCAACTTGCTCTCCCATGCATTACCGATCGCCTCTCCCTTTGTTCATCCTTTTGGAATTGTAGCTGAACACTTTGATCATGGATTGTTTGCATCAAACTCGCATTTTCATTCACAGCCTTATTCAATTGTTCTTGGGCTATCCGATGAGCATAATTTGCAACAGCCTGCATCTGATCCATTTCACTTTGGCGTTTCAACTGCAGATCTTGTATCAAGTCATGGGCCCTCCGCTCAACAGAATGGACATGCGACTGAGCTTGATGGTGAACCTCACTGACCTGATTTCTCATAGCAGTTATTTCACTTGCAGATTGGGATCTGGCTTCATTCACGGCTGCATGAGCTTGCGAAATGATAGTAGCCTCTCGTTCGATCACATGTTCAGGGGAAACGCCAAGTGTCACTTGTAAAACCCTCTGATCCTGATTGTGAGTAGAGGATCTTTGATCCTGATTCACCTGAGAATGATACTCATGTTGATGAGTCACTGACCTTTGGTCTTGGTTCACCTGCAACACCCTCTGATCATCATGATGGGTGATCGATCTTTGATCATACAAATGCACAGCCCCTGGACCCCGATGTGTGACCACTGATCGACCGGACGGAGGTCTGGATGAACTATGGCTACTGCTTCTGGACGACCCTTCTGGACTTCTTTTGCAGTTCTTTCGAACGTGTAATGCACGTGATGGTGGGGGTTGTTCAGGAGATGTTGATGATACTTGCAACGACTCAGAAGTATCCATCTCCCCACCAGGCATGATTTCATGTATTTGGGGCATAACGAGAACTCACTAAACTACCACAAATGAACGCACCTGCAGTAGGGTTCGCCGGTCACACCCTTTTGTTCCACAAGCGGTGTTGCCGATCGGCAGCGCCCCGCTGAGTTCAGAGTAAAATACAGTCACTGTCTTGTGATTTGCACTTTAAACTGGTTTGGATTGACTTTGTTATTTGATGTTGTTGCACAAGGTTAGGGACAGTCAACTAGAATGGATCCTGGTACTCTTTGAGAACGAATCACAAGCAGCGAGTCACCCACCTATTGTACTTATAATCTATTTCAACCAGTATGCCACAGAGCAAATATGATCCACGGCTTGGGACAGATTCCAAACCGATGGGATATTTTGCCCACCAACACCAGGCTTACGGGGCACCTTCACGTGGCAAGAAGCAAAATGGTCAGCTCGGGCTCGATTGAATTCCACACAGACCTGTGCCCTGTCGTCTATGTGAAGTAAAGAACTGCGAGTTTCAGGATCAAATAGATGCCTCAGGCAATCAAGTTTCCCTCCCCAGCCAACTGCGTCTTCCTGACAAAGCACGATCTTGTCAATTGGCAGTGTTGAAGATTGGCGAGCAACTTGTTGCTTTCTCCACTCCGAATGCACGTGGCCCTGAATCCTGTATCCCAAGCGCTGAACTGCACGTCTGTTCTCAAGAGCAATTCCGTTGTCTCGTGACGTCGGACGGATTACATGGTTACTGGAGATTCGATGGACGTCTATCACCTGATGGAAATCAATCGAAATGATAGTCACACCCCAGTTCAGCAGCCTCTGTGGAAATGCGAATTGGCCGTCAGTGTTGAATACTGAGCACTTGCCTCTTCGCAATTGTTCTTGATCAACTGCTGGCCTGAGAGTGATTGACCTATCCACCCCTGATGATCTTGATGTTGCAGCCGCCTTCACTGAAACAATTCCGATCTCTGGGGTTTCGATTGGGAGTTCTGGATGATATAGATGATTTTGACTTTGCGACCGCTTTTGCTTTGGTTGTTGCACCCACAGCTGAGGATGATGCTGCTTCACCTGAGATTCTTGCCGGTGGTGGTGGTGGTGCACTTCAAGATGCTGCCTTCGCCTTTGGCACTGCACGCAAGTCTGATACCACCACACTTGAAGCTCTTGGCACCACTCTCGAAGATGAAGATGACCCTGGCGGTGGATGATCCGGCTCACGAGGCCGCCTCGGCGGTGAGTGGTCCGGCTCCGGTGGTCGCCACTGAGAATCCTCCTCCTCTTCTTCCTCCGACTGATCCTGGGGTGGGTACACAGTCTCAGCGTACTCCGACTCAAGATCCGAATCTTCAGCACGCAGCAGGACAGGTTCACCTTGTCTCGGAAACCACCTGTTGTGCTTCACTGCAGTCCACGTATCAGAGATCTGTGTCTGTCTTCTGACGTGAGATGCAGCGCGTCCAGATGCGTCCACAGCGAACTGGATGATATACAGATAGTATTCCAACAACGTCAATAGCAAACTCTTACTTGTCCTCTTATGCTGTTTTCCCCGACGGTTCCTTCACTGTTCGTTCAAGAGGCGAGCAATGTCACCAACAGGCACTACTGGGCTTCTGGATCTACGCCTGTAATCTGAAGGTCCTGAGCTCATTCAAAACAAACAACGCAGCCGCGGGTTGCGGTGAAACAAAGTCTTGCAGTAGCGGGTCGCGGTGAAACACAAGTGTAACTCGAGCCCGCAACGCGCAGCAATGACCTTGTCTTGGATTCTTTCCGAACTTTGTTCAGCTGCTTGAGTTCTCATAAAAAGCTTCCTTTGGAATGACTCGTGGAGATCGGCAAAATGCACTTATCAAGCAACTCTTTGTTTTCTGTATTTATTCCGGTGCTGCAAAGGGTGCCAGCGCCCCGGGGACTAATGATCTGGTTTATTGGATTAAGGCTCAACCCTAATTGGCGATCACTCAATCCTAGATTATGGAGGTTATAAGCTTTACGGATTAGCCGGTGTTGCCTGCTGGCAGCGCCCCGGCAGTCAAGCACAGTCCTTGGGTATCAAGTAGGGCTCGACTTGCTTCAGTTTGCAGCTGGCCTAAAGCAAGAAAGCAATTCGCAAGCTGGGGCCACACTTATGCACTAGTCAAGGAATCCACGGGCTTTCAACTCGATATTAGCACACGGATTCAGAGTTTACTACACAAGTGGCGGTAAGGTGAGGATGGGGTGGCTCAAACCCAAACCTCACAAGATATGGAAGTATACTAACGCTACCGTACGAGGCTGTTAACCAGATAAAACCCTCACACCCAGCCCAAGTGTGACAGGTTGAACGTGTGACCTCAAGAACCAGCAGTGCGGACAAGATACCTTTTACGCCAGTCCTTGAGCCAAAAGTCAAGTTGCAACAGCAAAATGGGTTAAATGACACGTGTACATAAAGGACGTCATGACATGTGGTGATTTCACACACAAATAAATAATTGTGAATTGCATGTTTCCCTCCCGCTGTTTGAGGGATTCGGTCTTGACACCAGCCACGTCAGAAGCGTTCCAAAAAAAGTGTGTGTATATATATATACACAGTATATAATTTTGTGATTTTTTGGTGTTTCCTTCCCACCTTTCTTGGCACCAGCCACCTCAGAAAAGTTAGCATGGAAGCAAAAAAGCTGTTTTTGCGTTCCTCAAGTTTTTTTCATCAGCATCCAACTTATTGACACAGCTTGGAGAAACATGTTTTCTGACGGGAGAATAGACGATCATGAGGGTTTTGTATTGGGCACAGCCCTATTTAAGATTAACCCAAGTCATGGTCAACCATCCAGCAGTGAGGATTTGATTGGAACCACTCTCGGACTCTGCCAGTGAACTTGGTTATCCTGGGTCGACCAACTAAACCCTTGGTCCATGTTTTTTTTGGCTGGGGTCTTTTGATTGGAAAGATGGGATTAAATAGACTATATCACTGCAAGGCTTGGCAACCATGGAATACAATCCCAAATACTCGCCATGGATGTTCCATTGGATTATCTTAACCCTTACACCGCCATTCTTGCACTATACATTGCCACTTTTTTGTATCTCATTTTGATCGGGGGGGAGTGGGATGAGCCAACCAACAACAACCCCGGATAATCAACTCTGCTGATCTTTGAAAATTGGGTAGGCCACAAATTTATATCAATTTATGCCAGGTGTTAATCAGGAAACTTATGGTTCCAACGCCATCAAAGTGTGCAGTACCCTTAATTATGCCAATTAATCCCTTCGGCCTAGTATTAGATACCCGCCCAAACGAAACTCTGGTTTAGTGTTGGATCTATTCATTTTACGGTCCCTAGTATGAGAAGATATTTGATATGATCGGGGGGTGGATTACGACCCATCAACCCTGCCCCCAAAAAACAGTTGGTGCTCGAATGTGTTATATCCCCATTATCTATATACCCAAAAAATTGATGCTTATAAATGGATATACCCATGGGGTGTCCTAAAATGGTAGTACCATCAAATCATCCATTTATAGATGGGATTCTCCATGAACCAGCTTTTGGGGTACCCACATTGCAGGAAACCTCCATATGAGCCATGGTCAATACTCACTATATGGTTGATGGTCATCCCATCCATAATAAGGATCCTTTTTTCATGGTTATTATAAATCCCTATGAACCATTGGATGACTAGCCCCTATTAATGGTTATTAACCATGAGTATTGACCACAGCTCATATGTCCACAACAAAACGTTGGCCATAGATCCACCCATAGCATTCCGCCAAGGCTCTTCTCCTCGCCCATCCCAGCACCAGGCTGGGGCCCCATCATGGTGCGCGGGAGAAATGCGGTCATTCCCGGTTGAAATGGGATAGCGGTCGCCTGGGCCCAGAGGATTTTGGGGACTCTGGCATGGTTTATTATGATCATGTTATTACTTATTATTGCTATTGTTGTAGTCATTATTATTATTGTTAAAACGATGTTTGTTATTACCACTATTGTTATCGTTATTGTTATGTTATGATTGTTATGGTGGCTATTACATGATATTACTATGATTATCTATGATCACGATTTGACTACTATTATCAGCTTTACGAGACGGGTGTGTTACCACGTTATAAACAACAATTTCTCAACCATGTTTTGAAATGTCAAAACCAGTTTATAAAAACCTTGCTTACCATTTTCAAAAAATGAATTTACAGCATTTTATATCGTAAGTCTTCTTGGCGTGAATCTACATTGATCTGTTTTGGAGGGCCCAAAGTGATGGAGGGCCCAAAATATGTATATAAAATATATTTATAAAATATATTTATAAAATATGTATATAAAGTATGTATATAAAATATATTTATAAAATATGTATATAAAATATATTTATAAAATATGTATATAAAATATATTCATAAAATATATTTATAAAATATATTTATAAAATATATTTATAAAATATGTATATATATATTATATATTTATGAAATATGTATATGAAATATATTTATAAAATATGTATATAAAATATATTTATAAATATGTATATAAAATATATTTATAAAATATGTATATAAAATATTAAAATATATTTATAAAATATGTATATAAAATATATTTATAAAATATGTATATAAAATATATTTATAAAATATGTATATGAAATATATATATATATATAATATGTATATAAAATATATTTATAAAATATGTATATATATAAAATATATCTATAAAATATCTATATATATATATATATTCAAAACGCTGTTGAGATCCAAGTATATAACGTAGTAATGTAACAACCAGAAAATGCATACCATCTCTAAACGTGGTTGCACCACCGCCTGTCAGCTTTACCACATGAATTTCATCAACATCGACGAATGGCGCAGAGCCCTTGCGGCATCGGCACCTGCATCTGTTGTGGCGCCACCATTGGTACTGCAAAACTTCCATTGCCTCAGAGTTGCTGCTGTGCGGTGTAAGAATGGCAACATGATTCCCTTCGACAGTCCCCAAGTGCTGGATTTAAGAAACATTAAAAAAATACATTACAAAATACATCGGTGCCAATCGGTGCGTCCAAATTTGGGGGTCTACATTTTGCCAGGAAAAACACACTTGGACACCTCCTCAACGCGCAGCAAGCCCAAGTTACCCATTGGCTGCGCGAACGCACCCATGGGCGCTTGTCCTCCTTGAATCTGTGCCTCAGATCTGTATGGTGATCAGCAACCGATTCCGCTGGGCCCTGGCTGAAAAACACATGGATCGTCATGAGGAGACAACACCACCTCTCAACGGTGGCAACGGTGGAACTCAACCAAGGGGCCATTGGCACAGCTTGCAGAAACTGCATGTTCTGCATAGTTGCCATGCGAACTCAAACTCGTAACTTGGGTGACCCTGATGAGCGACCCTTGAGCACACAAGCTGCAAAAAAAATGCGAGTGAATGGTCGGTTTGCCCCCCACCATTTGACACCAGCCACCCCATAAACATGTACATGGAACAAACATCAAGTTTGTGTGTGAATTGTGGATGTGTGTCCAAGCTTAGTTCAATGGAATGACCCTTTTTCACGCAAAATTCTTCCAAATGATCACTTTTTAGTACAATGTTGAACAAGAAGAAAACACCAATCATTTTGGAATTCTGGCAGAATCTTATTATGGGGGCAGCCATTAGAGATGTTAATACATTGACAGGACAGGCGTCGCGAGACCGGTCTCGGCACTAGCCACTCCAGAATCGCTAAACTAAACAATACTAAACACATACCTGTTTTTCTTTTGCAGTTGTGCTGCTTCCTCAGCACCATTTCAACCATGTCTGGATTTTAGGCCGCCATTGGAGGGCTTCAGTCTTGACACCAGACAGAGCAGGAAGGAAACAAATCCAAAACCATCGAAAACCCTGTTTCTCTTCACCATGTGAAGGATTGGGTGTGACACAAAAGGCCACTCAAGAAACCTTAACCGTAACAACCAACAACCAACAACCAGTTCGGACGGGCCCCCGTGGTGCAGCGACAACAGCTGAGCTTACGCACTGGAAGAAATACACAAAGACCAACTGCGACAATGCTGGCACCATGACCAGCACCTGCAGCCCACTGGCAGCAGTGGATCAGGGCGTCCTGATCCAATTTGAACATAGACCTGGTTCGACCACATCTCTCGACTGTTGAACTTGTTAGCTTTCCTTTTCACACCTTTCAAAGACACTCTCTTGGCAAGGACTGTTCAATAACCATACCATCATGATTTACCCATGCCAAAGATGGATACAGACTGCCGGTAAACCAACAAACATTGAAAAATCCGCTAGTAGTATCTTCTGCGACTGCAGTATAAGATCGGATACTTTTACATATATAATCTCAAAACGATCAATCTTTCGGGGATTCGAAAGCACCTTTCTCCAGGCATCCCTACCACATCTGCCGCAAAACTCGCCAGGATGTACGTGGCAAGAGGCATTCCTGCAATGGCCTCAGGTTTCTGGCGGTTTCTGGAAAAAAACAGAGAAATCCATGGGTTTTCTCATCAAAGATAGGGATGACCGATGACCCATTGGATTTTCCCTCCCATCCACTCATTTTCAGATCCACCAAATCAATAGACCCTGGTTGATGAATTACAGCCTGGGCGGGTTGCAAAATCCAGGGCCAACCCGGCTCGCCTGCTGTCGGATGGCACCGCAACACAAGCTGCTGGCTGCATCTACTGCCAGCCCCGCAGGAAGGAAGGCGACCCCTGAGAAACGTTGTTGTTGCCAGTGCAAATGGCCAGTGGGTTATGATTCAAGTTAAAGTTTTACCACTTTAGAATGATATATGCAAGTAATTCATGTGGTATACCCAAAACCATACACCGCAATCTTTTGCGAAAATGGATTATGGATAAACATGGATAAACCATACCCGGCCATACCCCAAGTGGATGATCTAAGGTTCATCAGCCACGGTTTTCCTGTCCAATGGATGGTCCCGATGAGATTCAAACTGAGATCCCCAAACCCAGCAGCGACATCGAAAAGAAGGACCTGTAGCGGTCTGGGGTCCCCAGTTATGGTTGAAGGAATGTTGCACTGGGAATGATCTTCTCCAATACTTGATTGATACATATGTGTATTTTATATATATAATACACATATCATATATACATATCATGCATACATCCCACATGTGAAATATATATATGTAGAGAGGGAGAGAGGCGTGCTATGTGCATACATATGTGTACATATATATATATATTCTTGACATGCATAGACATATCATTATATATTATAATATATATATATACATGATGTATTAATGATTTTTCATGTATCAGCTGTCCATCAACCAAAAGGGGGGATGCCGGGCAATGCTAAAAGCTCTGTCGACGCGCAACGAAAAACCCCTCTGGAAATAGTTTATCCATCACAGGATTGGAGGCACACGAAGGCATTCACTCGGAACTCCCAAAAAAAATATCAGGTTATATAGTTATATGGGTGTGTCTAAAATTAAGGTACCCAACAAATAATAATAATAGTAATAGTAATAGTAATAGTAATAATAATAGTAATAATAAAGATACGTTGCGAGTTTGGGGTGTACCACCCCATTTTCAGCCACCATACAATGTCAGACAGGATCTTACCATGAGACCAAGAAAAATTTCAGTGGATCAGTGCCCCAGTTCGTCCCTAGTCCCCATCTTGACAACCCACAATTCAGGACGGTTTCTTCCGCCGCAAAGCGCTGACTGATCACACACGGTGTCACAGGTCGGTTCGACACGATGACTGCCTGTTGCAGCTCGTTCCACCACGACCCGATTGTTCGCTTCGCCCGGCGTTCTTTCTGCGGAACGCTTCAAATGCGGAGGTTCCGTCGGACTGGTGATTTACCCTCTGGTAAACATACAAAAAGCTATTGAAAATGGCCATTTATAATCATTTATAGTGGATTTACCCATTAAACATGGTGGATCTTACCATTGTGATTTCAACCACCAAAAGAACAACGAATCTGGTGATACAGTCAGTTGGGATATACCGGGATCATCCAGATCTTCGCACCCGGTCCGAAGTGGCTCACGGACAGAGGAGGTACTCACCTTACGGTGCAGACAGGGGAGGGTCCGAGGAGGTACTCAAACCTTCAGGTCCGTGGTTACTGTAGATGATTTCCATGTCGCTACAAATGCAGCAACGATAGCAGTACCCTTTGGTGAACTGTTACATAGCAATGGAAAGATCCAGCATTTTTGATGGGAAAATCCACTATTTCTATAGCCATTTTCCATTGCTATGTTAGTTCACCAGAGGGTAACTTGAGTAGAAATCTCTGAAAGAATTTGAAACCAAGAGGGGACCTTCCAGAAGTTGTGACTCAGGCGCTTTTGAAAAAGGGCGTGCCGTGCCCCCAATGTTGTATCTTCTCTTCATTTCAACTAAATTGAACCAATCCCGGTCAAAAAAAAGTCAGCGAACATGCCCATAGATTTAGCTCTGATTCATATCAATTGATCCACTGAAAAATGGAGTCCCCATGCTATTCACGCTCAAAAAAATCCCAACGGGCTCCCTCACGCTCACTGCCCAGAACCGCTTTCCTAGTCTCCTCCACCAAATTCACATCCACGCCTGTCGATGACAGGACATGACGACCACGGCACGAGGCTCACAGGGCTCACATCGCAAAAATCACACAAAAGCACCAAAGAAAAGCATGAAAGACTCTAAGCCCCTAAAAAAACTTGGAGGATCTGATGCAAAAAAAACTCTAACTCCCTAATTCCCCAAAAAAAATCGAGGATCCGAAGGGGTTTTTTCCACAGAAATCAACGGATTTAAGGAAAGCCTTCAGCCGCTGCATGCATCTCAACGCGTTTGTATTGCCTGCAGCGGCTTGGCTCAGTGAGTTTGACCACCAGGAACCAATCTTATATACGTATGTGTATATGTATATATAATATAATATATATATATATATATATATATATTTAATATATATATATATAATATATATATAATATATAATATATATATATATATATAATATATATAATATATAATATATATAATATATAATATATATATAATATATACCAATATATATATAATATAACATAATATAGTTATATTATGTATACTGTATATGGAGTATTTCATATAGAAATGGGGATATTCCATCGACAACTGTAGATAACTGGGATATTTCATATGTGCCATGGTCAAATTACATAGGTCATATGGGTTATGGTCATTCCATCAGTCTTCAGAATCCTGAAAATAAGGCCATTGTAACTCCAATAACTCATGGTGTTATGACCCTGTATGACCATGGCATCCCTGATGGTTCATCCGTATTATCCCCTTGGAGGCCACTCTTAAAATATAGCGAAATCCTGCACCACCAAAGTCGTTGAAGGTGTGCGTGTATGTATGTATGTATGTATGTATGTATATAATCATAATATATAAAGTATGTATATATATATGTGTATATATATATGTATGTATATATATATATATACAGATATATATATATATATGATATCATGATATATATATATGTATATATATGCAATATATCATATGATATTATACAGTGGGTAACTTTGCATACAAACACCACATGTCCTTCCCGTGATGCACTTTCCGCCCCCAAAGTGCAAATCCCAGGCACTGCACTAACTCGGCCCCCGGAGTTCCAGAGACCAACGCGGAGATGTCCTGAGGACCACCGGACCACCCTGGGAATTTTCACCCATTTTTCAGGTGAGTTGAGTGAGTTGTGGCAATGGATGAGACTTCCGGAGTGAAAAAAAATCCTGACCTTAAAATCCGTGGGGACAATTTTCAATAAATTTTCAGCAATGACTCTTCAAGCAATGACCCGCAAACATGTGATCTTCGGACTTTAGACTTCCGAGGTCTTTGAGGTTCCTTGGCACTTCGACCTGTGCCATGGTCAAAACATTTTCTTTATGGCCTATGGTCATTTGACCCATATTGGGAATCCTTATAATGCGTGTGTGTGTGTATATATATATATATAATATACACAATATAATATACATATATATATTATCCCTTTTTGACTATTAATGGATTGATGACCATCTTCTTTTGTGGAAATATAACAATGTTTTTGACCATGGAACGTAGATTTCCCAACGGAAACTCGATCAAGAATGGTGACTTGCGGCCATTGAGATTTGGGACATGGCCACGAGAATCTTCAATTTAGTGGTTTCCTAAAATGGGGGACCCATTTATCATCATCCAAAATCATCCAAAATCCGTTGTTATCAATCAAAAACGAATGGTTGGGGTTACCCATAGTTTTGGAAGCCACTATTTGGACATGATCTTTGCATTGAAATGTATTGTGGGGAAGTTGGGAAATGGGATTTGGCACCCAGACCTGCGTCATGGAGTTGGGCACCATTATTCACCAGTTGAGGTCATGATCTGTATATTGCTGGTCAGTATTTATGGTTTCTCCCCATCACCAACCAGGAAATACTCTCTGGAACTGAGATTCTCCTTGCTGTAAGATTTCGGGAGGCTTTGTTTTGCAGAAAAAAATGGAACCAAAAAAGTACAGGACAACAATAAACCTGCCCCTATTATAAACAGCTTCCCAGAAACCCTGGTTTAGTACATACTGTTATGGATTTATTTTGGCTTCCACAATCAACAAGCCTGAGGGGTTTTTCTCTATGCGTTTCTATGTGATATTGGGGATCCCAACCAACCAACCAACCAACCAACCAACCAACCACCCAGCCAACCAACCAACCAACCAACCAACCAACCAACCAACCAACAACGACACCACTCTGGTTGAATCCCCAAGATTTCGGCTCCAAGAATCCGAGGCTATACAATGGAAGATCTCGACATGCAACTGATGGCGCGACGGTAGCTCAGGAGCCGCATAGCGTCCTAAAAAAAATGGGAGATCTTTGGGAGGTGTGGAAATGGGGAGATCGATCAGATTTCCAGCCAATCTTAGATGCCCTGGAACAAATATATATATATATAATAGATATATATATATATAATAGATATATATATATTATATATACATATACATACGTTGTTTGTCCTGCTGCACATTTTTTGTCCCCTCATGGATGGCAAGAAATCCGAATGATGACACAGCCGACTCAACCAAGGTCTACCCAAGAATTCGCCACTACCACAGTACCCTTGGCTTCCGGACGATGCGTATGGATGTTGTTGGACACAAGCTGCAGGTAGTACCTACCAAACCAATCTGGCAGCTCCCGAGAGAGGCACAGATCATTCCATGTCATTCCTATGTACCCTCCACCAACATGTGTATATATATATAGTATATGTATAATTATAATTATATATATAATTATGATTTGGAGCATGAAAACCTTCATTTGATAGGGGATTTCTCATCGCCATGTTTGATTACCGTAGCATGACAATCACTCACCTGGTAGGTTTCTGTTTCTTGGACTGCGGGGCGCGATGGCTGCACCCCATTGTTGTTGTTTACTAGCCAAATGTTGCCGACTATCGATCCAGAGATACTGCGTTGGGCTGGTTAAAACTGCGCATGTACAGTACTAGGTAGCAAATTTCGTGGTTCAGTCATGTTCATCCATTTTTTGATGAAACCCCCAAACATCATCCGCAATTTTATCCACCAAACCGAGGAGATCTGGCAACTTATTGCCTGCTTCAATCACCTAAATCCATGATCATCAATGAAGATTCCACTAGAATCATGGTTCATCATGATTAATACTAAAAGTAGACAAGTCAATCTGTCCTTAAACCTTCACCCATGCCCATTTTGATGTTCAAACAACTTCAAACCATCAGTTTTTCATAGTTTTTCTAGAATCCCTAGAATTTTCCATAGAATTCATGTGGAAGCCTCAGTTTTCCCATGTTTTCCCATGGTTTTCCCATGGTTTTCCCAAGAAAAGCCCATGGGAAAAGCCGGGAATGGCGCCGCGCCTCCCCGCGGCCGTGCTGAGCTGTTCCGCCGTGCTGAGCGCCATCAGCAGCGCCTCGGAGGCCCGAACATCGCCCAGGAGCGCCCGCGCTGCGCCTTCAGGGGGGCCATAAGGAAGTTTTCATGGGATTACCTGACAATTAATGTTGATTAATGGTCAGGTATAATGATTAATATAGTGATATTATGATTAATGGTGATTATTATGATTAATATTAATGGTGATTATTATGATTTGGTGATTTTCTATAGTTATGTTACTGTAAACGTTTACCAGAGGGTTAAAAAAAATCATTGAAAATCCAAGTTCCATCCCATGGGTTCCATGGAACATCATCCCACAGGTCTCCACAGGTCCCCAGGTGGGATATGGAACATCAACAATATTTCAAACAACCAACCAGAACTATACTTACCAGGAAAACAAACAGGGTGCTTGTAGATACCGACTAATACCTATCGATTCGATTGCGAATTTCAGCACTCCCACACTTTTGAATCAGCGAAAAAGAGAGAAGCGACACTGTGGTATGAGCTGACAGTTGACAGTTGAAGTAGCCAAAACACTGGAATTCCGCACAAGTTGTTTTTTTACCTCTGACAGAGAGGAATGAAACGAACGACGTGAACAATAAAGCCAAACTGAGAATCATATACCTACGGACACAATCCATAAAAGAGGCTATCATTATCTTCACTAGTCACTATTGTTTTTTCACGAGTATATCCATGCCATAATCTTCGTTAAAATTATCCATTCTCATATATTCTCATGTGGCTGTGTCTGAAAACGGGACAGAACCCCCAAAATGGCAAATTTCAGTAGCGAAACTGGTGATAAAGCAGCAATGTGGTAAACCCAATATCAAACCCTCCCCAATAAAGGTTTATCGTTGAGTATACCCCCATTTGGGATTCGGATGTTGTAAAATGCCCCCATTTTTGCCTGGTCAATGGGATGGTACCAGGCCAAGGTACCAAGGTTGTTCCACAGCACGGGGTTTTGAGGCGCTAAGTGCAAGGCTTCTTGCCAACAGTCCGCAGCCTGAGAAAAACATGCGGGTGTCACCTGGGATGGTCAAGCCTCTTCACCTGGAACTGTATAGAACCAAATCTCAATCTAATATATGTGTATATATATATACTTGTATGTGTGTATATATAATGTATATATATATATATATATACATATATATACATATATATATATACATATATATATATGTCAATGTATGTACATTACACACAGTACAAGTATAATAAAGTACACAGTATACTGAGGATCTACGAGGTTCAAACGAGGTCCCAATTGGCTCCGAACATGTTCCGGCTGAAGTGCAGTCGAATACACAGTCACAAGACATGAAACACAAACCTACAATGTGGGGCCCCCAAACGTTATAAGTTGGTTTATAACCCCATCTAACTATGGTTATAACTACTATAAACCCTAGTTATTGTAGTTATAAGCCAACTTAGCTATCGACTGGGGGCCCCACATTGTAGCAAAAGAGGTTTTCACGAAACCACGTCAAACAAAACCAAGAAGGACAGTGACAATGACACACCAAAAAGAAAGTAGGACCACGCTGCAAAATCTCAATTCGAAGTGCCATGTGCCTAGGCAAGAAACAGAATCATGGCAAGAGCACACAGCTTATGGCACGAGTGTTCTCTTGTTCTGCAAGTTCACCCATGGTTAAACAAAAAAGCAGTTACCATCATTTAACTACAATAATATTTATACATGGATCTTTGAGATTCTGTGATGATTGTTTAGAAGTTTACTCCAGGGTTTCTCAGTTTCTCTGAGAATGGGCTAACCCATTGCTCCTTGTGAGGGTATCTCCCGTTAAATATTCCCATTATCCCATAAATGATCTCATTCTCCCTATTTTAAAGCCATATATAAACCATATATATATATATAACCATATTGTCCCATTCACATCCCATTTTCATATGGGGGTGTCCTATGTTTCCTGAAATAGGGGTACCCCCAAATCATCCATTTCCATGGCATTTTCCATGAAATAAACCCTCCAGCTATTGGGATACCCCCCACACTGGCCCACCTCCACTACCTCCGAGCGGTGGAAATGGGCGAAGCCCAGCGCATTCAACAGGTGCACAGGCAGCTCCGCAGGCGCGAACTGAGGAGCGAAGAGCGGCCGGAGCTCGGGGGATCAAAAAACCTTGGGAAAAACCATGGGAAAAACCTTAGAAAAACTATTTGAAAAAAAAATGGTGGAAAAAAATGTTTATGTATTCCCAACATATCCCAACTATCACTCAAGCACCACCAGGTAACATATGGCCGCAACATCATCTTTATCCGGTCTTGATCTTCCTCCAAGCACCATTATCCATGATTCCCGCCCTGCGCCTCTTTTTCCCTCATGTCCTCGTCTTCACTTTGTCCCCTATCCCCTTAGTTTTTCAAAAAAATGGGCGATGCCAAATTCAATGATTTTCGAAAATCATGTTCCCCATTTAAATTGATATAGATATATATAGGTACTGTAATCCCCTTTCCGAACAAACCCATCAAACCCATCTCCAGCTCCACCTCCAACCTCCCAACCCCCAACCTTTGCTAGACTTTTTCCAAGAGATGTTTTACAAGAACCCATCGGTATTTCCAGCAAATCTATCCTTCAACTTTTGCCCTTCAGATCCTTCAACTTCCGGGAAACCTTTGAATCACCACCAAATTCACCATGGTTTTCCTCATGTCTGGGCCCACCACACCCCAGCCCCAGGGGCCCCAGGGCCCCAAACCCCCCTGGCGCCACCTGCCCCAGGACCCCAATGGCTTCCTCAAAGCGCCGCGCGCAGACCAGGGCGAACCCCAACTCCTGGCGCAGCGCCTCAGTGTCCTCGAGGCTCACGGTGCCTGGGCTACAGCTGGAGCATGGAAAGTCGCCTGGCAAAAAGATTGTTTTACTGTATATTGTTTTTACCCTCTGGTTATTTAACATAGCCATGGATAATGGCCCATTTATAGATGGTTTACCTGGGTTTACCTATTAAAAATGGTGAAATGGTGATTTTCCATGGCTATGTTAAATAACCAGATGGTAATTTTTAATATGTTTTTAATAGTATACATAAAATGGATTGAGACAGCTGGGTCATGGATATTCTTCCAGACTTTTGTTGATGGTTTTCTTCTGAAATCATCCAAGAATATCCATAGATATCCAATGTACGACAGGCGAAAATCTGATGTGGGGATCTGAAACTGTCCAATTTGACCACAGCGACTTAACCAGGTTGACTCTCTACTCCCAGTCTGCCACCCTGTTTTTTTGGGATCGAAGATGTCCATCTACAAGTTCCAACAAGGTCCTCTTCCAGGCCCCACTTTTTTGCGCTGGTGGTTTCAATTCTTGGAGAATCTAACGGGGGATCTGGAAAGAATGGATATGTGTCCACAACCAGCAGCTAGATATGTGTTGGTTATACAATCCCCAGGTTTGTTGGTTGATTCTCCACGAATTGGTTAAATCTGCATGTTTGCTGGTTAAACTATGCTAAACTCCCCATATCTTTGTTGTTGAATCATGGGTAACTCCACCAACTGAGATGTGCATCCCAATAATGCTAGCTGGCTGACCCATATATATATATGTATGTACATATATATATATGTATATATATATATATATCATATATGTATGTACATATATATATAGGTATGCATTATAACTTATTTTACTTATTGTCCTCTATATTGCTTTGTGCATTGTATTCTTGAAGTTATGGTTAATTGGTTATATAAAAATGTTGAAAAGGGGAGGTCCGAAATCATCCCCTAGCCATATATATATATGTGATATATCATGTATATAACAGGGAATGTTCACCCCATACCTGGTGCATGGTTGATTTACCCAACAAAAACATCCACCTGTGATGGGCACCACTCATCCAGGCGGCTGTTCGCCAGCTCCAAAGCCCTGCCAAAGAGCTGTGCTGCGCCCTGGCAGTCCGACACTGACAGCTGCAGGTGACCCAGCTCTCGCAGCCTACGAAAAGTGACGTGGCGAAAGGAACGCACGTTTTGGACTTCGGGGTCCAAAAATGCTGGAGTTCACCTACAACATCTGGGATTCAAAATTATTGAAAACAATAGTTTTAATCAAGCAGATAGGAGATTTTAAGAGCCATATGTGGGTTTTGCCACTTACAGTATCAATTGGTTTAATCAGTTTAATCGTCAAATTTGGGAAGATTATTGGGATGTAACCTAGCATGATGAGGATTAATGGGTATTCAGACGCGGATGTTTTCTGGGATTCATCCAACAAACGATGAGGGCTTGACCAACTATTTCATGGGGAGACACTTGAAAATGTGGATTGCACCAAGAAAGTATGAAACCAACCAGAAGGTTGAATATTTCATGGCGCTGATGGCAAATAATGGCATATGATGGGTGTTAAGCGGATAGATACAGTAGCCAAGAGTATGATACTTGGGTTTGCCCGAAAAAAAAACGGGGTTCCCATATGTCGGAATTCCAATGGGGAAACTGATGACAAACCACTGGATGGAATGGGGTACCCTATTTTCAGACAAAACCATTTGGCATGTGATTTTGAATGTGTATATATATATATATATATATAATATGTATATAATACATACATATACATATGGATGTTGCTTCGCCAAATTCTTGGAATGCTGATGTCAAGTGGCAGGAAGATCGTCCCATCTTTGGTGGAAGTCTAACCCTCTTCCACAGTGGCCGGGTCCCACCTCCTTGCGTCCCTCCTGAAATCATCACCAGACCCCCATTGATCCCATTTCTCAGGAGGCTGTGGAAAACCAATAAAAAAAGGCCTTGTGATTTGGGTTCACCACAGCCAGTTTAGAGTATAGTAACCATGGTTGGTGATTTGCCCAGGTTGACCATTTCGTGGTCCAATTGCAAAGGACGCTAATACTGATCATTGATCACCACAATCTTCATGGGTGCGTGAATCTGTGTGCGTGTGGGGTCAAACCCTAGTAATTCACTAAACTTTCTAAAAGTGACCAGAATGCATGTGTACCACACTTGGGTATGTCGACCACGAGCAACCCCTTCAGGCAACCTGAGTTGATATAGATCAGAGTTGGATACCCTGAAATATTGGAAAAAAAAAATGGGACCCCTGGGACACCATTTCACCATACAGGAAATCATCCCCAAAATGGCCCAACTAATCTGCTCTTTTTTTGCACCTAAAGTCCTTGAACCCATCCCCTCAAGGCTGCGTCTCCTGGCTTCCCAAGGCTGCGAGACGGAGCCGACGTCGAAGTCCTGATTTCTGGGGACCCAAAATTGCAGAGACAGTGGTCAAAAAAAATGGAACTCCAAGGATCTCTATGTCATATATGTCATATCCAAGACTAGAAAATGGTTTGATATCGTGTGTGATCCCTGCTTTTCAGGCTTCCATCTTAAATTTGTGGGACAGGTTTCGGCCGCCTCCTCTATCTCCCAAGGAGTTGGCGAAGGGGTCAGGTCTCGCATGGCCAGGTACAGCAACCACATCAGGATCACCACGTACCAGGACACCCTCCAGGGCCAAATGGGTCAGAAATCGATCCCCCAACTGTTCAGAAACTCACAAATAGATTTATTGAAATAGATCAAATCCATTGAATTCCCTGGTTGCTTTTTTGTTAGAACATTCCAAATTTCTGTTTGCTGTCTCAACTTTGGTTCGTCATATTTGGTCATGGTTCTTCCCCATCCATCTCTTGTTGCACGGCTGGGCCTTCTATGGCTCGACCACAGCATTGCCAATCGCCCTTTTGACTCTGACGCCGACGGCTTTGCAAGCACAGCTGCAGCAGCGGGTGGCGGCACTGGGGACGGCGGGACGGAAGCGTCTGGTGCCGGCGCTGGCGGTACAGGCAACAGCACTGGCGATGGCGCTGGCGAAGGTGCTGGCAGCTGTGCCGGTGGCTCGAGTGGCACTGGTGGCACATGGCGCAGCCTTATTGTTGTGCAGAGGGTGGATGGTGGGCTGGGGTTGGTTGATGAAGGTGTGAGTAGGGATATCTGCATAGCTTTCGAGGGATTCCTGGGTGAGGAAACAACTCACATTCAGGTCAACTGCACAAGCTAGAAAACTGATCAAAATCAACTTGCGTAGCCCCACTTGGAAAGAGCTGTGGATAGATGATATTCTCTGGGTGTTGTCTTTCGACTCCTAGTGGGAACATCCAAAGATATCCAAAGCCTAGGAGCACTTCGGGTGGCTGAACGATGACCTGGTTCAAGGAATTGGCCTGGCAGACCAGAAATTACCTACCTCCCAGCTACCAATTCGACTTACTGCCTTCTCAGCCCTCCAAAGCACTGAAACGTTCATACTGCATTCAAGACTGTAAAGCCAGCATTCAGACCCCAGGGCGAGACGATGTTCAAAGGATTTCTGATCATCAGAAGGGGCCCAACCTAAGAGTCAAGACAAGCATCCAACCAAAAGGGCGAAGGATCATCCAAAGACTGTAATAATGTGCCATATTCAAACCTATTCCAACTGTCAGTTCTTCAGGTAACCTATAGAATATAATAATGTGTATGTTATATATATACTGTAAAATATGTGTATATATACATATACATATTCTGTATGTATAAGAATATATACATAATCATACATACTACAATGATTTTTATCATATCATATAACTTTAGAACTACAAAAAAATACCAGATCCATCCCATCCCACTCATCCACCACTCGTGCAACCTCGGCTTCTCGCCGCATGCGCTGCCGCTCCCTGGGTCCCGGCCTTGCCTTGCGCGCGTCGCGTTGAACGACGCCGGCGCCTCGGCGCCACGTGGGGACTTCGATTGGTTGATTCCATTATTAGCAACCTCCAAAAATCATCGAAAAGTATAGAAATGCCATGAGAAAAGTAACATATCCTGTTTTTTTTTTAAAGTGAGAAATGACATGAAATAACGACTGTTAAATGACTGTTTGGGATTGTTTGGGGGGCTACGTAAAATATATCATAATATATCCATATATTGCGATAACCTGTAGATGCATACACCCAATGGATTGGTTGAAGGGAAAACCGCACTGTTGAAACCAATGGATCTTGAGCCATACAAGTCTTTAATGGGAATAGCTGGGATTTTTCATATGAATCGTTTTAGATCACCGTCCGGAATAGATTCGGAATATTTTCGTCAACTTGAACCATCATTCCAGCTGGGGGGATGAGCATCCATGCGGCATGAAAAACCATATTTGAACCACCAAGACTCAAGGTTTTCTTCGTTGGTTCCGCTGGTGATTTTGCCGATATTCAGAAACGGTATATACAAATATACCCTCTGGTAAACTAACATAGCTATTGAAAATGGCCATAGAAATAGTGGATTTTCCCATGAAAAATGGAGATGTTCCATAGTTATGTTAGTTTACCAGAGGGTATACAATGATTTACACAATCATGCTTGAGGTGCAGAGATATTTGGGCAGCCAAAGTAGACAGAACTCTATAACATGGATATTTTGCAGGGCCGCAATGACAGAATCCCCAGGCAGGCAATGGAATCAATGGAAAATCATCAGCTTCCCACAGTTCAACCAGGCTCTGAGATGCTCTGAGCCAAGTCAGCTAAGTGTCTGTCTTGTGGCGCCATGCAATTCACCAGGAGCTTCATCAAATCCTCGTGTTGTTTCTGCTGCATCATCAGCTGCATCTCCACTTGCTGCATGCTCTGCCCCACCACAGCCATCTGTGAACTCAAGTGGGCGATATGTGCCTCAGCCCATGCTTCGGTGCTTGGGATGTAATTCTCTGTTCACTGCCTGATACACTCATCATGTCCCTATCAGCCGTACTATTCGCTCGGTGAAGTAAAAATGACGGCATCTGTATTTTACGGTTTCCGTATTCTTGTTTTCTTCTTCAAATACCCCAATTTTCCTCACCTGTATTATCACCATCACCATCCCCCAGTGGGCCACGTGTGAACCCCATCTCATGATGGACCGTGAAAGTCAGAACCCAATTCACCCAACCTCCCCGGTATATCACCCGAAATAGATCTATCACAACATCAAAATCGTCGGTAATGGCAGCCCATCACTGTACCACCAAAAAGACTAATCCAAGCATGTCTCACTCCGAATTGCCCAAAAATTAAGCCAAATTCACCAGTGCATGCACCAAGGTTTATGCAGATTATAGAACGTTTTTTGGGTCGGGTAGAAGTGATTTACAACCAGTTTAGTAATGTTTAGTATATATTCATATGAGTGTCACATGACCAACTCCTAGATCGGTCCAGAAATAGGAAATTGGAACTTGGGATTTTTTTGATCGCATGCCGATGCCCCGAATATGAAATACCCCCAAGAGGGGAACCCAAAATGAACAATACGTTCAATCCAATGTGTCGCAGTCTCCTTTCAAGGGGACCCTTTTTGCCAGAAGGATGTGTTATCATCCCTTCCCATCCGACCTGTACCTGCTGCACCTGCTGCTCCACCAATTGCAGGCGCCCGCTCAACGGCCCCACGTCACTCCAGTGCTCTGGGGTGCTCACGCCGGGCGCGCCCGAGTCATCCATGGCATCCTGCGCAGGGGGCCTTTTTGTGAAAAATCATGAACTGATTTGAACTGCTATGAATTTCAGGGTCCACTGGTATTGAGGATCTCTTTTGCTATCGTTTGGTGCAATCTTTTGACAAACAGAGAAGTTGTGTCCTCCGCTGATTCGAAGGAGACAAAGACAAAGGGATGTGCCATGGCTCCGTCAGCACTGCCGGGGTTGAACAGAGGTCTGGACAGGGCGTGGATGATTAAACACTTAGAAGATTCTTCAGCATGTGACATGTGTGGTTGTCTTAGAAGATTCTCCACCGTGTCATAGTCAATTTCGGCCAGGAACTTTGGCTCTAAGTCTCCTCAACAGAAAATATCCATTTGCAATGTCCGTCTTCGTCTCGTGCCTGTGGGAATCTAACAGGTGAAACACCCACTGCGAGCCGACCACGACCAGCCATAACTCGCAAATGTGGGTCAAGATCGACAAACGATTTCATGCATTGTGGAATGCCTCAAAACTGGAAAACCCGAAATGAACGAACAAATAAACACGGAAACAAGATGAAACAAGTAAGTACATAGTTGAACAAATATATGATAGATCATGATAATATATGATAATCATGGTAATAATCATGGTAATAATGATCATGATAATAGTAACATATAGTAACAATGGCAAATCCAGCCCTCTTTGTTCCCTGCAGAAGTGGATGAGTTCCCTTGGGCTTTCCCACCATCCCTGACTTGAAAATGCCAAAGTTCTCTGGCGGTGCGTCAGGGGCAGGGGCCAGTTTGTCACCTTCGCGAACGACAAAGCTTTCGTGGCGCATGCGAAGGTGACGTCCCAAACATCTCCAAAAAGATGGGTTTGTCTGAAAATAGGGTATATTCCCAATTATAGCCATTTAATTTCTGGATAATGATCATTATATAACCATTGGGTTTCGGGGTTTTCTCTATTTTCAGACACACCCATATGGGCAAATCATGCCAAGAATTGCCGTTTTGCTTGCAAAATGATGCTCGAACCCAGTGGACTTTAGGGGTACCATTTTTCCCAACAGCCCTCCACCAGTCCGCGCACACCTCTGGCACGCGGACCGCCGAAACAGAGGCGTCCTTTGGGCACTGCCCGACTTGGAGAGCACCGAAAGCCCCTACTTCTCAAATAAAGCGGAAAAATATGAGTGATAGGAGTTTTGGTTGTCAACCCCCAACAATAACTTACAGTATGCACATCAACATTATAAGTAAGACATCCCAAACGCATTTAATGCTAAAATGTTAACTTCATTTGTCAACACATCCCATCATTAATATGGTAAACGAAAACAACAAATGTTATGCGGTGGTCCAGCGCCGGGGGTAGCAACCAACCATTAAATCATAATTAAAACAATGGTTGATGTTAATGTAGTGCTATAGTAACCCCCAAAATAAAGCTAGAACAGCTGCAATTTCTCACTATGTCAGTGGCATTCTAGCAATGTCTATCTTTTTGGGGGTTGCTTTAAAAAATAAAATCCCAGCAACAAACAATGATGGGCTAGTCCTCAGCCAAAGCCTTCGTGGCCAAGCCCAAGAAGAGCCTGCAGGCTTTACCAACGAATTTTTCTGCTTTGAACCGGCCAAAAAGCGGTGCGTTCAAACGAAAATGTCATGTTTCATCCATGAAACATAGAGTTTTATCCAACAACACATGGTCATTGATGCGGTAACCCGGAAATTGGGGTGATTTATACTTTCTATCATCCATTTAACATCCATTCAACTGGTATTATACCATCCATTCAACTGGTAGCGCCACGGCACGGTGCACTGTGGAAGACCGAGGTGTTCTGAAAGATCGCGAGGCGTCCCCGTGGGCTGCGACTCTTCACATTCAGACCTTGGTCTGGGTTTTCTCGGGAAAATCTTCACCGGAAACATCCGGAAACCATATTAGTTTTCTTATGAAATATTAGGGTGCCCACTTAGTGGCTTATAAGCCCAGTATCAGTGGATGAATGAACCCAGTATAAGTGGATGAACCCTGTCCCGTTTATAACTGGGGTTTTAACCCACTTACGATTCGTGGGATTAGCAACCAAGTAGTCCTAATTGTTTGAGGTAGGATGAAAAGGTACAGTACACTGATTATACTGGGTAAATAATGTTACATAATGCTACAATATAGAAATGGATCTCAGGAATGGCATGGGACAACTAATACCTTTGGTTGGCTCATATTCCCTTGGTGAACCGGATGCAAGTGTGATCTCAGCCCCGGTCAATCTGTGCGCCCCAGGCGTTCTACAAATATGCCGCCATAGCCTGTGGAACGGCCGTTGCCAGCGATTGAAGTTTCAATCGAAAACCACAGGTCTCAGAGCTGAGTTGTTTTTTTGCGAGGAAAAACAAGAATCCAGCAAATTGGTTTAACATATTAACGAAGGAACCGTAGTTTTGGGGATCCCTCATTTTAGAACCACACCTTATGGATTGGAATACCTTCAAACATCGACATGCCGACATGACATGGGGCCACAAATAACTCGGATGATTTTTTGACATCAACCACAGAACCTGCTGTGCGCCTGGATAATTTCGCATGTTTTTTTTCTCTCCAATGATCAGTATAGTGGTTAAACATGATGGTGACGGTGTATCTCCAATGATCTCAAATCATCTCCAATGTCTCTTGTCCCTCAATTATTGGTATATACATATTATATATATATCATATCATTCATATAAATATATATATATATAATTATTTATTTATTTATCTATTTATTTATTTATTTGTTTATATCACATATATATATATATATCATATATTACCATATATTATATTATATTATATTATATCAAATTATATTATATTATATTATAGTATATATTCTATTATAGTATATTATATTATATTATATAATATTATATTATATTATATTATATCA
>Ga0126342_10000682_pt1 | contig 40181 bp, 35 predicted proteins | sample Cyp1metagenome_FD_92528 | JGI IMG/M metagenome (GOLD analysis project Ga0126342, IMG submission 92528) | Coral microbial communities from Lord Howe Island, Old Settlement Bay, Australia - Cyphastrea 1 metagenome | ecosystem: Host-associated > Invertebrates > Cnidaria > Coral ...
GAAACTGTGGTGTCTCTGTGTAAGGCGCGGGTCTAAGGCACGTCTTTTGCCAAGGCGCGCCGTAAAACGGTAAAACCGTAAAATGGTAAATTCCATTGTTCCCGAGAAACGCCCCGTAAAACGTAAATTCGTAAATTCACGATCTGAGCGTGCCGCTCTCGGAGCGTAAAACCGTAAATTTGGCAAATTTGCAAACTTTTCCGTACACAAAATTTACCGTAAAACCGTAAATTGGCAAATTTGCTAAATTGGTAAAATTAGATTAACAATTTACAGATTTACCGATTTACCGAATTTACCTTTGCCCGGACACAGCAAAATTTACCACTTTATTGATTTACCCAATTTACCATGGCCTGAAGAGCGGTGAAATTTACCAGTTTACCGATTTACCGAATTTACCGCATGAAACCGAAATCAAGCCGCAAATTGGTAAATTCATGTTCTGTGGGCAAAGCGTGGGCAGGAAAAGGTAGTAAAACCGTAAAAGCGTAAAACCGTAAAGGAGGTGTGGAAGCGAAGGAAACCAAAGTAAAACGGTAAAGTGGTAAATTTACCATTGCCCGGAGAGCGTTCTCTCCTTAGCATCATGCCTTACACAGTGACGGCTTAGCAAAGAAACGCGCAATTCATATTTGATGGTTGGTGGTGATAGTATTTCAGAAACTTTGGCGAGCGTGACAGAGTCATAATTTGAAACGCCACGGCTTGGATAAGGTCGTAGATGATAGCGAACACAGCCTGGCTTGGTTAGTGTAATGTCCGCCCAGTAGCTTGTTTCCGGCTGCTGACTCAGCTGACTTGTACAGAAAAGACACGTGCTAAAAACATGACGGAAATACTAATGAAAAATGAATTGGAAGAAAAATGCCCTGCAGAAACAGCATGTTTTAACAGCTTGTGTACATCTGATGTTCGTAATTCTAGTGGGGAAACCATTATCACAAATTGCCAGGACGCGTTGTATCATGTTCACATCTTGAACTGCTGCGGATCAAACAAAGTTGTTCTGTAGCGATTCGCACTTGACCACTATAGGAAAGTTCCAAAATCGTTATTTGATCACAGCAATTAAATCAATGTTTCTTCGGATAAACATACAGTGTGGAGCCCGCCGGTCTCGGCCAACCTCCTGCCCCTAGCATATATAAATTTAAATATATATATACACACATATATATATATACATCTGTGGGTGTGTGTGAACAATCTGAAGAGATGTAAAACTTCTAACGATGTGATTGATTTACAGGGGAGTGGAGCAGGCCTGCAGAGCTCCACTTAACAAAGCTCTTTGCAGTGTCCTGAGAATATCACTGGAGTCGTCCAGTGACGTACCTGCACAGTTGTGATCACCTGTTGTTCAGGGTCTGTTTCCATTTCACTTCATTTTCGTTCTTTGTTTTTGAAAATGGCATCCGGCCAAGCCACAAACCGGCCAGTCGAATTTCAATAAATTTGCGTCAACCAATTGGATTTCCTGGTGCGAGTTGGCGCAACTTTCTGTCTATGGCGATGGTAGCTTCTCAATGTTTTTCAGGTCCCTTCACCGACCCATTCCTGTCAGGTGTAATGGAAGTGCTTTTGCAGGTAAGATGCGCTCCACAACACAATTCGGAATGACAGTTCTGAGCAAGTGTGTATCACTGTATACATAAAATGATTATTATTTCAACGTAAAAATGTACATATATGTATCAACACATCAATATAGAGAAATTTAAGTATATTTATTAAAGTTATGCATTCAAATGAGAGTCTTCGTAAATCTGTTTAAAAGGAAGAGTATATAATAGTATATATATATATATGCATACATTACATATTCATGTGTATTTCAAAGCTTTTTATATTTTCGTCAATTTATACAAATATGTATCAGTATATGCATGTATTTTTGTAAAGATGGTAAAACTATATTTGTGTTTATGCGTACATGTGTGTATATAAGTTTACACATGTATTTACAGATAGGATTGTTCATGTATAAGTATTTGTGTGTTTACATAATATGTGTGTATCTATATGTATATGTATGTGTATGTGTAAGTGTATATGTATATGTATGTGTATATGCATACGGACATATGTATGTGTAAATGAATATGTATATGTTTTTATGTTCATATATGTGCATATATAAGCATATATGTGCACATACGTTTGTATATGTAAATGCACACATTATATATACATGCATATATATGTATATTATATGTACATATATATATATATGTATTTTTGTGTGTACGTAAGTATAATATATATATATATACACATGTTCATAAATATGCACATATACATCCATTTTTATGTGTGTATGTATATATATATATACATGTTTATTTTTACACGTATGTAAATGTGTAAATATGTACATACTGGCATTTGTAGCTGTATTTTTGTGTATGCATATGAATATATGAATGTATTCAAGTATATATGTAGATACTTGCATAGATATTGTATTTAATATATAGTAGTGGTATTTATTTTGATGTAGGCATGTTTTCAATATTTTTCAGTGGCGGAAGTCCGAGGCCAGTACATCAAGATGCAAAAATTGCTGTTGGGGATGGTGGCGGCCATGAACTTGCGTTATCTTGTCTTTGGTATGAGCGTAGGTGGGGATGGTGGGGATGGTGGGCCGGAGGGTCCAGGGTAGCCCGAAAAAACACAATCCCTTGCAGTAGGGAAAACAGGTACAAAGTTAATGTGCATGCATGGGAATTCAAAGTCAAATTTGTGACATAATACTGAGCATATATCCCGGTTGATCTTTGAAGATAGTCCCAACGAGTTTGACTAAATACTGGAAATACACCTGATTGACACAGATTGGTTGCAGGAAAACATGGGTTTGTCCAAAATCGTATACCCATTGAATTGTCATAAAAATGTAAACATAGGAAAACATGGCACTTTTAAAAAGGGAATGATGATGAACCGTAGGAATTTTCGGATACCCTATTATTGGAACCATTGAAATGATGATCATTCCCTGCTGTTCTCAGTTTTGGGTCAGGTGTCCTCTCTTCATGATTCACGCAATCGTTTGTTGACGATTTCCGGGTATTTCCCCGTGAAAATATCAGGATTTTCCCAGGCATCTTCGATGTTAGCAGGTAAGAAAACCTGCCAGGTTTTGTTCGCATCGTCACCAGGCATTGCTTGGATCACAAACTTGGCGGACATGGTGAACTACCTCTTCATTAGCGACCAAACCAATTGTGAACAGGTACCAACGCTATCTCGCATGCCGGAAAAGAGCTTGCTTCAGATGCAGCTGAGAAAGATTTGGTATGAAGGAGGGCCGTAAAATGGGCAATTTTGGGTTTATCATCTTGAATGGGCCATACATAAATTTCTTGCTCTGAATCTACTTAGTGCCCGTTCTACCACTGAAACTCTGTATATCAAATTGCAAAGTTGAAGGGGGAAACGATGCTCCAGAAATGGATTTTGGGTAGGCTCCTAATACAAGAACCATTTCTAAAAAAGAGGAACATATATAATCAAGTGTTTCAAGATCACTATGTACTGGATCATCTCCATAATCAGGCGGAGGTGTGAGCTGGTCCGATCTCCCCACCTAACACCATCGAACCGCGACGGGTTCTCCGCATCCGCATGTAACAAATCCCGAGAAAACGCAGTTAAATGACACTAGAACCCTGGATGGGCAACCGCAAACTTATTGGTCACACAAGTCACGCATCTCGCGTTTATGGCTTTTGACAGAAGCAGGTTAACCAGTTGAACTGCGTCAAAACAACCCGATAGAGCCGATAGATGTTTGTGCCAGGGCAGCTAATGCCTGTTTGCATTCTCTGAAAACGTATCACTACAAAGTTTCCAATGAAATAATCCAGGTTCGGCTCGAGTAACTTTCAATACTGCTGGAATTGGTTCAAGGATCGGATATTTTGAAAAGTTCAACTCTGACTGCTGTTATAGCCTCCTCGTCTTGGCGAGGTGTTTTCACACTCGGGCAATCAGCCCGAGCCAAAACTCCCAGGTACACATACCATCCTGGCTGGGCTGCTGATTTCTACCGTCACTTCACGGAGAGCGAAGTCTCCAAGCCACTTGTTGGTGGGGATCTTGAGATTGATGGTTTCCGGCAGGGTAGGAGGGGTACCATGTAGGTGGGACGAGAATTCCCAGTGCCTGGGGTTCAATCTCTGTGTCAGTGGCGTGCCGTGCCTTCCGGCACAAGCGGAATGGAACTGGAATGCCGGAAACCTTGAGCCGGGCCTTGAGCCCAGAGATGTCTCCCACCTCTCCCTCTTTTCCCTGGTCACTCCTTCTCTCCGACTCTGAGTTGATTCCCACTTGCAACTTGTCTGCTGCCTGTCTCCCACTTTGTTTCTCACTGTCTCCCACTTGTCTTCCATTTAGCTGTGTTCCGGTTGTTTCGCTTTGTTTCCCAATTGTCTCAGAGTTGTCTTCCTCTTATCTCCCGCGTGTCTCCGAGTTGTCTCCCACTTGTCTGCTCTCCTACTTGTAGCCCGCTTCTGTTACACTTGTCTCTCGCTTGTCTGCCGCTTGTCCATCTCTGATTTCCCAGTTGCTGGAGAGACGTGCTTCCCATGCTTCCTTGTCTGAGGCTATGCCTGCATGTGCACATCATCTTTCAGACTGTAGGCTTTGTGCTGCATCTCGGCGTGGCAGGTGGTACCCAGTTGACCCAGTTGCTGGAAAAAAACAGTTTTTCATGGGTACATCATTGAACGAAGTCACCCAGTTGTTGCTTGAATTGGGTAGACGTAAAGCATCGAAGGAAATGGGACATCTGAGCTTACATTACTGGAGGGTAGGAGATCAAGGTGCATCTAGGATCGTGGAAATGCCAGTTGTCATTTGATTTTGCCGTGTTGAATTGAATGGTTTTCAGATACAATTTCCGAATATGACGGAATGGCGTGGACGCAAACATATGAGTCATATGAAGGTTTGGCACAGTGATGTGGCTCAGCGCTCTTGGAAAGAAAAACATCAGTCTGTCTATCTGTCTGTCCAGGTTTGCTAGGCTTTCTTGGCTCATTAACTACCATCAAAATAGACACCCAAAAACCACATTTCCCAAACTACTGACCTCCACAATATCAGCGGACCGATTGCTAAGCATCACGCAGATACATGGTGTATGTATTGTTTCTACTCGGTCAAATATTATTATATATTCTATGTGATATCCACATTCACGGATTACTTTCCTATGAAGAACTATGATTGACCGGGATACAGCCGAAATCATTCAATTAGATAGTTACAAAGTGGGCCACAACCATATTCCCAGTAATCCAATCCCCCGAATATTCAACACCCCCTCAATATGGTTCCATGGTAGTCGCCCCGACATTTAGGGTGAGATCATTTTGTGCATTTTGTGACATTCAGGCTCTTGGGCTCAAAGCTGGGGTATGGCCCCCAAGTGTAATAAGTGCAAGGTCGGTGAAGCTTCTGAGGAAGGAGATTCTTGGTGCGTAGGGTGTTCAGCGCTTGAACTCGCGCAGACCCTTCTCAAACAACCCTGGCGGAGGCCGGGTGTTCTAAGGGTTTTGCTGCCTCTCCTTCTTCCATCTCTTCGGTTATCTGCTTCTTCCTCTGCGGCTGGAGGTGGTCGAGGCCGAACCTTGGGATAGAGCACGACCGTCCGCTGCGCCCCCGGCTTGATCTCTGCCTCGTGGATCTTCGGTGCTCTGGTGCAGGCACGGGCTCACGTCGAGCTTCACGCCTAGCAACCCCGTGCCAGCTACTGAACCGTCCAGAGCCCAGAGAGCTGTCCAGGTTATAGCGAAGGAAGGCACCAACCGGGCTCCAGAGCAAGTGGAGGCAAAGAAAAAGAGACCCCAAGCAAGGCCACCAGAACCAGCAAGACTTCCTAGGAGGGCAAGGAGCCAAAAGAAGAAAAGGAGGACAATAGGAGAAGCCCTTTGGGGGGATTCTATGGAAGGTGAAGATGCAGAGGCACCTTCCGTCGAAGAGGCCAGAAAAAGTTTGAGGGAGCAGGAAGCAACTAAAGCCCACTACAGCTTGGACCTACGATTGACTCTGGTCGAATTCTGGAGGTATCGTCACATGCCGGTGGGATCGGTCTTTCTCTGCTGGGTTCATTGAAGAATCTGCACAGGCAAGCTGTGCTCTTTTGGTGCTGAAGGAGGCGGAATCAACAAAGGACGGGGTGTGGCTCAAGGTGAAATGCCTGGGCTGCAAAGACAAAGATTTCCAGAAAACCGGGAAAAGTGAAGATGCACCTGTGCTATGGAGAAATGATCAATTGCCCCATGGCAGGCGAACATGGATGCCATATCGACAAGTTCCATTGCTATCCAGCTGGTCGCAATGCGAAGTGGATCAGCAGAGTGGCACGAAAGGCTATAGCGGAAGGCGTTGGTCGGTGCGGTCGTTGCGCCAGACGAACCACCTCCGGGCGATGGCAATACCCTGGTGGAGAAAAGATAGGATGCATTGATGAAGGATCGAGCAGTGAGCAGGGATACGTGTTGCTTTTGCTGGGGAAGAGCTGGGGAAACGACATCGAAATGGAGGAGATGGCAATCAGGAGACATACTGGTACCGTGGAATCGGAGTCGGGCACAAGGAAAAGCAGGCGCAGCTCGGAGGAGGCGGAGAAGGAGCAGCGACAGCTCGGGGTCGGGCAGAAGCAAATCCGAGAGCGAGGAAAGTTCTTCGGACAGCCTTGTCCCGCCTTTGAAGAACAGATTTCAGAAGAATCCCGGCGGTGGAGCAGCTCTCTCACGACGGTGCATTAGAAGAGGAGTTCATGGCGGACACTTGAGAAGGACGAAAGTCAAAGATGTTCCAGCTGGCGCTGAAGCCGAGCTTGGATCCGAAGTCAAGAGTCTGTCGCGAGATAAGTTTATTAAGTATTAGCTCGCTGTCTCGACTTGTTCACGGAAGGACATCTAGCAGAACTGACCGATACAATGTCGGGTCGTCTACTGAGTCTACTGGCAATAGAGACGGCCACGCGACAAGGATGGGCGATGGCCCGTTATGTGGAAGTATACAGGCCAGACATTCTCCTGTCGGCAATGCCATCAGAGATGTGTGGAAAAGGCATGAATGAAAAGGATCTTGGCAGAGGGGAGCTACATTCGGCAGCTGGTTCGAGTTGTCGATCGAGCCGCGCTGAAAAGGAAAAGGCAGAGACCCGAAGAGCAAAGGCAAGAAAGGGAAAGGAAGAGGCAAAGGAAAAGCGGCGGGAGAACAAAGGAGATCAGGAGACTGTCCGGAGGCGTAGCCGAAGCCAATTTTAAAGGAGACGTAGAGCAGGTAGTTGGAACCCGGGACCTTTGAACGAGGCCTGGGAAAGACTCTAGGAGGACGCTGTAAGATTGCTCTCGGGCTGTGCTGGTCAGGCATCAGTAGAGGTGGCTGCGGAGCAGCCTTTTTCAAGAGTTCAGTCAGAGAAGAAGGCAACACTGAGCAACAAGGAGGCTTGCAGCCGTGCGGTTCTTTCGTGAAGAGCGGCTTTCAGCATTGTAGTCTTTTGCAGGAGGTCGGGATACTTCTGGCACGGGGACTTTTTGTTGGGCTGGTGCGATTGAAACCAGCTCGTGCTAGAACTTCACAACCGACGAAGCCGGACAACCGGAGGCGTGGGTTGTTTCCCCTGTCAGTGGTAATCCCCCCGGAAATTTCTTCAGGGACCGGCTGGTCGTTTTTAGATCGGAGCCACCCAGGTTTTTGCGAACTAGCCGTGCAAAAATGGCTAGCAGTTTGCAGTGCCTAGTTGAACTCCTATTATGGAGTGGGATATGCAGTGGCCGGAGCACTTACAGGAAAAGTGCATAACGCAGCTGAGGGCAAATGTGGAAATGTCAGATTGAGCATGACGCTGCGAAAGAGGCAAAAGAAAAGAGAGTTGTTTTTTCTGGTGAAGAGATTTCAATGCTACATCCTTTGGGTTTTCACCGATCGTCAGGTTTGCCGCCGATTAGGTCATGGAGCTTCAGTTCCACTACTCCCTTTCGTCACAGGGCGAACAAGATTTCTATTGGAGAATCCGCTGGAGTCACTCGGCGGAAGAGGACCGTGCAGGCGCGCCCTGTCAGGCTAGCGTTCATATGAAGCCTGGTGAAGCCCTGGGCGTTCTTAAAATTATTTTGTGACAGGGGCATCGCAGATTGGGTGCCATGGTTCGGCTTTTTCAGATCACCGTGGCGCTTACCTTAATGGGATGTTCGGTGGTTAAGCCCGGGCGGTTTACAACCGCTGGTGAGCCAGTACTTGGGGGCCAGTACTTCGGGAGCCAGTATTTCGTATGATCATGAACTTCATCCCCATTAACGCCATTTTTCCGTCACCAAAGGCGACATAAGTTGTGCCTCCCTTCTCCGACTTCTTGGATTCCCGTTTGTGTTGGAACGGGAGATGTGATTGCATGTCACAGGCTGACACGCAATCTGCTTCTTATTTATTTAAGCTGCCGGATGGATGGGAGCCATTTATGTGACTATGTTCTTCAATTTTTGTGTTCCGGCCAAGGAAATTGGAAAGGATCACAACCTGGTCGAAAGGCCCGTGTGCAAAGTATTGCCCATGGGTTGGGCCAGCAGCGCGGGTATCACGTAGCAGGTCTCCCGGCAAGTCCTTCTGATGCGATTTACCACCAGCAGCGGAATAGCAGAAAATACGAGGGAACCCCGCTGGTTCACTCAGGTAATTTGTGCGGCGGGTGAAATGTATGTATGTATGTATGTAATGTAATGTAATGTAATGTAATGTAATGTAATGTAATGTAATGTATGTTAGGTTAGGTTAGGTTAGGTTAGGTTATGTTATGTTATGTAATGTAATGTAATGTTATGTTAGGTTAGGTTAGGTTAGGTTATGTAATGTAATGTAATGTAATGTAATGTATGTATGTATGTATGTTGGCAGGTGACCGGTGTATATAGATAGTTTATGGCAGGTGAAGTGAATAATCTGGAAAGAGGGTCAGAAGGGTGCAGCTGCAGCTGGACGCTATGTCGGCTTGGGTTGAAGCCGGAATTCTCACTGCAAAGGAATGCACCTGTGGTGACCGAGTTGGTAGTTCGTTTTGAGGGAAACCGCAAGCAATAATTGTGGATGCTTATGTGTTCATCATGGCCTGCGTTATGAGGCTGCTCCTATTGCGTGTCTCATTGTTGTGTCGTGTTTCAATGGGATTGGCGGCAGCTTCAGAACTTACGATGTGCTAGGCGTGCAGGCAATGGGGCGCATCAGCATCGACGTTATCAAAACTGGAAATAGGCTGACAAGATGCACTTGGCCTGGGGTAGATGAGTACGATGATATTAATAAGATTACTAGAGATGATGTCTTGTGCTGGGCCAATGATTTCGCCTGCGCAGAAAAACACACTTCCGGGGGTGGCTTCGCCTTGTCTTCGGTTCGTGCCTTTAGAGAGAACCTTGCTGGCGAACGATCCAATCCCTCTTAGAAAATGCTTGAGGTGTTGCAGTGGCTGCAAGAGATTTCTGGGACCTTGGCCAAGGTGAAATTTTGCGTAGAGAACGTTGCCTCGATGGACGAGTCGGTCCGCCGCCAAATCTCAGCGCATTTGGACGCTATGCCGGGCAACTAGATCCTGCTGATTGTCAACTTGTCTCTTGGCTGCGACTGGCCTGGTGTTCTGAAGACTTGTATGAAATGAAGGAATTGAGTTGTGGACCGAAAGTGATTGCGTCTGCGCCTTCATTGGAAACAAAACAGAACTGCCTCTAGGCTTCGGAGCGTTACAACAAGCTGCATGTCTGCTTCCGTCAAGAAGAAAAGAGAAAAGCTATGAAGAGTATATGAAGACGCTAGGTGCAGCCTCATTGGTGACTCCTTCGCAATTTTGTCTTTCGCTGTTACGGGGGCGGTTTTGTGTTCAGAACTGGTCCCAAGAATGAGCCCTACGCAGATACTTCATCGGTTGGGTCTGGCCCCGGGAGCCTCGGCGCACCAAAAGGAGGTGATCCCTTTTAGCAGATGGTTGGTCAACTTGCGGCCTGAGTGTTAGTCACACTTTGTCCGATGTGAGAGTCAACACGAATGCAGTACTTGGGAAGAAGCCCCAATCTCATTGTTCTGTCTGGGCATGGTGGTGGCAGTGGAAACACCTCTTTAAAGTCAAATGGCTTCACCCGTCTCACAATTAACCTGTTAACAATGAGAATGATTATTCATTTTCTTTTATGGAACGTTCGTAACCGTGTGTGTAAAAAGACAAGGTGGCTCCATTTGGAAGATGGTATGGTCTGGTGTGTCCTTTAATTTGATTTTAAGTAAGGGCCTGGGCTTTCATGCGTTGTTACCTACTTGTGAAATTCTATCTCTTCGTTTTTGTGATCTGGAATTGATCGAATCAGAAGAGTTGTATCTTTACCGGCTAGCAAATCTGGCCTACAAACTGGGACTAAGGGAGCCGTGCCCCCCCGTGACAAAATGTACACCCCAATTACTGGATGAATTGTGGGCCTGTCCAAGACATTTCCCCGGGCAGAGACTCTGGAGCCATAGTGCACAAAAAATGAGAGAGATGTTTCAAAGCCGCTTGAAATTTGTTAGAGTGCATCACTTCGGATACAAACCGTAGTCAGTGAGGAGGGGAGGCGCGACATTTGTACTACTACAAGGCAAATTCCTAGAAGTAATATTGTTGCGGGGTCGCTGGAAGAGTTTTGGCGTGGGGCGTCTTTATTTAGAAGACGGCCTTGCACACTTGCCTTCCCTGCGTACCCCCCTGTAGGTTTCGGGAGAATCAATGAGTACGCCGTAAGAGGGACCGTGGAAGGAAGTCAAATAAAAGCCGTCCTGTCTGCACTTGCCACTTGGAAGAAATCGACAGGCGAGCTTTAAACAAGCCGTTCCAAGTATCCGTGCCTCTTGGATTGGACGGGTTTTTGACGCGCCATGCCTCTTGACGCTGTCACGTGTACATGGAAAATAAAATCGCGGCTGAAAAACATTAGTTCTAGATGACCTTCAGGTCTAGCACGGAATTGGAGAAAAGACCGAACCTCAATATGTGGTTTCATCACTGTTTGATTCCCTACATCCACCAACAAGGTATTTTTTTTTAATATTAGGGGGAAGGGATTATTCTTGGGTTGTGGGTTCGGGCTCCCAGGTCCTTTTTCCACATCTTCCTTACGCGCGGCAAGTTGCAACGTCGCCTTGGCCAAGTTTCCGCCCTATGCGGTACCGTGGGTCTTACCATGGCCGTGTTGGTAGGTTCGGAGGATGGCAAGAAACTTGGCATAGAAAGCGAGCCCAGATGGAGATTTTGACGAAAACAGATGCATTTTCATGTTCCAGTTTCTCCCCATCCAAACGCGTCCAATATAACAAATTGGTTTCTCTGAAAATGGGGTACCCCAAAAATCCGATGGTAGATCATCATCTCCCCGTTGAAATCATCATAGTTTGGGGGTATCCGGGTATCCCTTGTTCTCAGATACATCCAAATAGAGATTTCGGTAGGAAAAAATATATATTTTTTTAAGGAATGTGACAAGGAAAAGCATTTTCCATTTTCCCATTTCCATTAATAACATCCGGATTTTACAATATATTCGGTATTGTTCCCAGCAATTCCACATGTTCCCTAGCAGCGATCCAGGTTTCCCGGAGTATAAAACACAGTTTCGTTTTCCGAGGAGTGAAGCGTATGGGGGCATGTGGCACCTTTGGCTTATGGGGCGGGCATTTCCGAAGAATGGCGCAAGGTGGGCCCCTAAATAGCTAAGTGGGTTTATAACATTTTATAACTGGGGTAAGTATGGTTTCTGCATGGTTGTATCAAATCAGTCATTAGGGTTATACAGCACAAGACATCGCCAGGGGGCAACAGCTTCTAGTGGCGAAGGAAAAGAGGAGAAGGGACTTCTCGAAAAATGTTGGCAGAAACAGGTGCCATGATGGAGTTTTTAACCTGATTATTGGCAGAACGTGGATGAATGTGAACAGTTTGGGCTGGGAGTAAGGATTTTTCGGCAGTTTTTAAGAAAAACATTTGAGACACACTAGACAAGCATCTCGTTGGTTCGTTGTTCGTTTCGTTGACACAAAGGTCTGTCTATGGTTGGTACTGGATGGCCGGAAGCAACTTCTTCCTCTTGAGTTCCTTGGTCATGTCATTTTATCCTGAGAGTATGGGTTTGTCTGAAAATAGAGCGCCCCGAATTTTTGTGGTCAATGCCAGTTTGGGTCAGGCTGGATAACTTTGAGGTATCCATCACTCTTGGACAAACCACATCACAAAAAAAAGTGAGTTCATAGCACTAGATCTTCGGGCAAAATCTTCGGTGGGTGAGTTGGCATGAACGGTTTCGGACACCCTAGTTGACTAGTTATTTGATGGGGATTTAAAGAACGAACCGTTTTTCCAGACATCTTTGTGTGGGGTTCTTGCTTTTGATTCTGTATCCCGCTCCCTCCTCCTCGTCGCCTCCTCCTCCTCCTCGTCGCCTCCTCCTCCTCCTACTCCGCCTCCTCCACCTCCTCCACACACAACTTGGTCACACACACCCTTGTCCCTCACACAACTTAGTCACACACGCACACAACTTTGTCACACACCATCTTTCACACAACTTTGTCACACACACACACGCACACACATTTTTGTCACTCACAATTTGGTCGCGCACATCTTTGTCACACACACACAACTGTGTCACACACACACAACTTTGTGTCGCGCACGACTTTGTCACACACAACTTTTGTCACACACAGCTTTGTCACACCAATCTTTGTCACACACAACTTTGTCACACACAGCTTTGTCACACACCACCTTTCACACCCATCTTTGCCACACACAACTTTGTCACACACATCTTTGTCACACACAGCTTTGTCACACACGACTGTGTCACACACAACTTTGTCACACACCATCTTTCACACGCAACTTTGCCAGACACGTCTTTGTCACCCACAACTTGGTCACCCACATCTTTGTCACACACGACTGTGTCACACACACGCACAACTTTGTCGCGCACAACTTTGTCACACACCAGTGTGTCACACACAGCTTTGTCACACACCATCTTTCAAACACCATCTTTCAAACACCATCTTTCACACACAACTTTGTCACACACCATCTTTCACACACACACACCTTTGTCACGCACCACTTCGTCACACACACCTCTTTGTCACACACAACTTTGTCACACACAACTTTGTCACACACACACACAACTGTGTCACACACAACTTTGTCACACACGTCTTTGACACACAGAACTGTGTCACACACAACTTTGTCACACACCATCTTTCACACAACTTTGTCACACACACACATTTTTGTCACTCACAACTTGGTCGCGCACATCTTTGTCACACACACACACAACTGTGTCACACACACACAACTTTGTCGCGCACGACTTTGTCACACACAACTTTGTCACACACACACACCATCTTTGCGTGGCAAGCGTGACATGTGGCGACATCCACCTGCACTTTGTGTGGCAGGCGCCGCGCTTGGCGACATCAACTTTCGTTTTGCATGGCAGGCGTGGCGCTTGTGGCAATGGCACTTGACGACATCCTCCTTCGTTTCACGTGGCCAGCGTGGCAGGCGTGGCACTTGCCGACATCCACCTTCGTTTCGCCTGGCATGTGGCACTTGCGGCACTGGGATGGGTCTGGTGGCGCTTGGTCGCCGTTGGTCGCCCGTGACGCCGCACCACTTTGCGTGGCAGGCGTGGCACTTGCCAACATCCTCCTTCGTTCGGCGTGGCAGGCATGGCGCTTCTGGCACTGGTCTGGGTCTGGTGGCGCCCTTGGTCGGCATGGCACTTGGCTCACATCCACCTTCGTTTTTGCGTGGCAGCCGTGGCACTTGGCGACATCTACCTGCGTTTGGCGCAGCAGGCGTGGCGCTTGTGGCACTGGGCTGGCTCTGGTGGCGCGCTTGGTCGCCGTTATAGTCGCCTGGGGCGCCGTCGGGCGTGGCACTTGCTCACATCCACTTTCGTTTTGTGTGGCAGGTGTGGCGCTTGGCGACATCTACCTGCATTTGGCGTGGCAGGCGTGGCACGTGTGGCACTGGGCTGGCTCTGGTGGCGCGTTTGGTCGCCGTTAGTCGCTCGGGGCGGCGCGGCGCTTTTGCGTGGCAGGCGTGGCGCTTGCTCACATCCACCTTCGTTTTCCGTGGCAGCCGTGGCACTTGGCGACATCCACCTGCGTTTGGCGTGGCAGGCGGTGCACTTGTGGCACTGGGCTGGCTCTGGTGGCGCACTTGGTCGCTGTGTCGCCCGGGGCTTTGCGTGGCAGGCGTGGCGCTTGCTCACATTCACCTTCGTTTTGCGCACTTGTGGCACTGGGCTGGGTCTGGTGGCGCGCTTGGTCGCCGCTGGCGTGGCGACACTTTGTGGCACTTGGTGACATCGACCTTCGTTTTGCGCGGCAGGCGTAGCACTTGGCGACATCTACTTGTGTTTGGCGTGGCAGGCGCGGCATTTGTGGCACTGTGCTGGCTCTGGTGGCTCGCAGGCGTGGCGCTTGCTCTCATCCACCTTCGTTTTTCGTGGCAGGCGTGGCGCTTGGCGACATCTACCTGCGTTTGGTGTGGCAGGCGTGGCGCTTGTGGCACTGGGCTGGCTCTGGTGGCGCGCTTGGTCGCTGTTAGTCACCGTTAGTCGCCCGGGGCGCCGTGGCACTTTGCGTGGCAAGCGTGGCACTTGCTCACATCCACTTTGTGGCAGGCGTGGCACTTGGCGACAATGGAATGTGAAGAATCTATTCTTGGACCATTTGCCATTTGCCACGACTTGTGCTTGCTAACTAGGCACAAGATTGACGCAATGTGTGAAGATCTTTGGTGTTTTTGGCCACTGGCAGCACACAGCCGTGTCAAACATGGCTAGACCCATTGTTGACCCAACGTGGAAAGACTTGGGTGGTAGCAACCGCTTCGTGAAATCATGTCATGTTTCGCGCTGCTTCGCAAATAAAACCGGTGCTTTAACAGACCCTTTTCAGAGAATGTCTGTCAAGGATCTTTGGGCACCACTATCATTCACATTTTCACATCCAGCAATGAACTTGTCGTTTCAGTAGTTTTCCTTCACCTGTCTTTGGGTCCGAATCTTCCCGTGTGTGATTGCCAGGGGCCCATGAGTTGCCCGGTGCCCCAAAAACGCCTTTGTTATTTCAAAAGCATTCCGAAAACATGGGTTAATGTGCGCCCATTGCATCTGGTATGCCACAGTCGGAAGACTGGACCATTTGTATTGTTTTCGATTAGAACACGCATGAAAACTTCAATGCGAGTGTGACGTGGAACCTGATCTGCCTTTTCTTTGCGCCCAGGTACCTTTTCCATCTTCTCCATGGACGGAAGACAAGCTTGGTTTTCACTGATGGGCAGTGCGGCAGTGCATCTATTCCTCGACTGTGTGCGGCTGGTTGTTAGCTGATGTGTAACATGGTGCGCTCCGATCTTGCTGCAGCAGCCGTAGCTTTGACCCAACGCGTGGAAAGAAGCACTTGCATCGTTTAATTTTAGTCGCTATGCGATGTGTGTGTGTTCCTGGGCCATGCAGAGCGACCTATGTTCGTCTGTCACCCCGTTGGCCGCTGCTCTTACGTCCCTGTGCATGTGTTCCTGTACTCGCCTGTCACCTCGTTGGCCGGAGGTGGAGGGTGACACGGTTCGTGTGTTTGGGGCCAAGGCTTGTTTCTCAAGGGCTATGGGCTAATGCGCCTTGCTGGGCACACACCGAAGCACTGGCCGGTCGGCTCACGTCCTTGCGACTGTCGAACGTCCCGCCCTGCTCCCCACCGCGTCGCTTGGGAGGCCGGCTTTCTCATACACAACTTTGGGAGATGCAACTCTTGCACGCACAGCTCTTTTACACGCAGCTTTCTTGCACACAACTCATTCACGCTCATACCATTTCACAACTTCCTCACACAACTCTTGCACACACACCCTCATGCATCACACCTTTCTAACGCACACACACACACAACTCTTCCACATACAACTTTTTTACTCTTATCGATCCTCCATCACCTCCTTTGTCTCCTTCCTTAAACGTCCCAACTTCAACTGTTGTTTCTAATTAAGGGAAGAAGTTGACTTGTGGGGTTATCCGGTCCTTTAATTTTTTCATCAGAAATTGGGATATCATCAAAAATTATAGTTATAGTCATTGAAATTAGCATCAAGTCTTCTTGTGATTTGGGTCGTCGTTTCCTACGGCTGGTTCAAACTGGAACATTTGCTGGTCATTTTGCCTCCACCCATTCGCAAAAAAACTGCTATTTGCTTGAGAAACTCCATGCTGGGGGGTTATCCCACTTGGTAACAAGTTAGGAAAATTGGTTCATCACGTTCATCAATCAAGGTCCCCGATGCAACTGGGTGACATTCTGTGACTGGAGGATTTCACAAGGCTTATGTACCAGTCAAGAAACCACTGTTTTTTTTAACAATCCTTGTTATGGATGATATTCCTATTTTTGCTGGTCAATCCTTGCTTTCAAGATCATCACATCAAAATCGCTGGTGATTTCTCATTGTTTATTCACTCAGAATGCACTTGGGCAGGTCTCTCCCTCAAAGCGGAACCCACACCCGGAAATTGGCGTTAAATTTACTACTGGCTAGATTGAAGACATTCCCTCATCAGGGTTTCTGGCTGGTGTTCATGGTGAATTGGGGTACGGAATCAGTGGGAAATTTACCAACATCAATGTATATCAATGTGATTACCAGCATCAAAACATGGTGATCCCATCGACATGCACCAACAACTCAGGGATGAGGTTATGATCGTGCTGGTTAACTTGTGATAAATGATAAACTCATCATCATTTCTGTTTTAGCATTTTACCAGGTTAAAACATGGGTTCAGGGATCATCCGTTGCTGTTGTGCCTGACAGGCAAGGGCGTGCTGGCTGTGATGCGCAAAGACATCAAGTCGCACAAGCGCTGGATGACCCGATACTATGCGCCTTGGCAACGGCCGGGGTGGTAACGCTGCATGTCCCACAGATCTTTGCATGTATAGCGAAAACGTGGGCCAATCGAATGTCAAGCAATGATATTTTTATTTCCCCAATTTTTGGTGATGTCATCTACAAAAATTGGTCCCTCTACCAAGGATCCGGGGTCATCCAGGGTCATCCAGGGTCATCCAGGGTCCATGGCAGGGTCCATGGCAGGGTCCATTGGCAGGTCTCGATGTGGTGCGACTTCTTGGTCTTTCGGTTGATGCTGCTGCATGGCTGAGCATAGAGTCGGGTGGCGGACGTTTCCAAGGGCACCCTGTAAAGAAAACGGAGACCGTAAAGGAACAAAGCCAGCCCGTCGATCCGATTGACAAAACTCAAAGCACTCTCGTCTCCCTTTTGGACCACCCGGTAGAAAACTCGTTCAAATTTTTTATATGTCTGCAGTTCCTCTGAGTTTTCCCACGTCTCTAAGGCCTTCAGCAAAGCCCTGTAACCTTGGTCTGGGTTGGTCAATTTCTCTGAGGAGATCGCTTTGACCTGACTCCAGGCTGTGCCTTTGCACAACAATGTCAATCTTGGCGCCAACATCCCCCGATCCTTGGGAGGACAAATCCCCCACAAGAACCTCACCTTGTCCGCATACTCTTTGGCATTGTCCATGCTGGGATCAAAACTAGGCAACAAGCTCCACAAGTTGCTTGTCTTCTCATCACCACTACTTGCACTTGGCTGACCTCCAGCCTCAGTCGACATCTCGCCTCAGACGTCTTGGTTTTCCTTTTCTAAGTACCGGTGCCCTCACCTGGTAAAAGACCTTGTCCACTTGGATCTCCTGAAATTTCTCTTTCTCTGCCAATGCGAAAGCCGCCTCGCTTCCACCGCAGCACAGCACCGATCAATGTCCGCATCCACAGCCCTCCGCTGTGAGCCGATGTCACCAGCACAAAATGAAATGGAACATAATGGCACCTGAGGGTAAGACGACCTGACAGATGGCACAAATCTTTGGAGGTTCACAATATACGTAGAGAGAGAGAGAGAGAGATATAATGAGATATATATGTATATAATTATGCATGTATTGAATAGATGACCTGATATACTTTGGGCACACAGCCACCACTTACTAACTGGGATGCGCTCCCAAGTATGGTTGGAAACGGGAAATGGGAAACGCTGGATTTTGCTTTCAAACAAAGGGACAACCCCTATAACATTTTCCTTCCACCAATTTCTGGATCTATGACATGCCGGGTGTCTCAAAATGTCCAAAAGACCCCGCTTTCGTGCCAGTTCGATGGTGAACGCATTGAAAATAACATCTCGTAACTTCCACGGCTCAACAAATTATACCCTCCCCAAGCTAAGACTGGACCCTGAAAATTTAGCAACTTTCGAATGTGGAGTTTCCACTCTTCCAATTCCAGCCATTCATGGCAGGGTCGTCATCTTAGTTGGATCCTAAAATCCAATCCTTTCCGCCAGGGTGGTGTTGACACCTTGCTTTACGCAGTGCAAGAGCTGCGCTTTGCTGATCTGCATCTGGCTGAGTCCCGCCATCGGTTTGCTGCTGGGGCAGTTGGTCCTGAACTGCGGCTTCGTGGAGGCTGAACGGGGCCACAAAACCATTGTTGCAGAATGTTAAATAGGGGATGAAACCACATAATATATAGGGAATATATATATAGGGTATATATATATATGTATATATATACAGTATATATATATATATATACATATATATATATATATATACATATATATATATAAGAACCATACAATGGGGTGTAACTAATATGAACAGGGTGATGGGATTATAGTATTTCCAGCGTTCTTTATATTTTTGAGAGAAATTTTTGCCGCAAGATGAATGTGTTCTCTGCCCCAGCGCTGATCCCAAGGTCCTATAGGGACGGATTTGCCCGGCATCATGTCCATGGCTGGAAAATCCCCGCAGCACCAGTCGCAGACTTTCCATATCCATCTCAGTTTACTGGAGGGTAAAAGTTATTGATGATATTGGCTGGGCTTTTGCCGGACTCTTCAGTTGGTTTTTTTTTTTACGCGTCACGGGGTAGTCCAGGACCGTGGCGCCTGGAGTGCTGGATACCGCAAGCTGAAGTGAGCTGCGGCGACAATCTGCAGCAAACCGGAGAACCAGAGCCCAGCCTTCCCTCAATGGGAGCTGTCGGCTTAGCGATTGGCAGCACTTGGCAGCCTGACCCTTACATTGCCGTCATGGCCGTGGTTGAATTTGATGGAGCTCTAGAGTTGCGGGCCTCCAGGCAAAGAACGACTAAGAACCACGTTCGTGATGGCAATGAACATGATTTACCCTCTGGTAAACTAACATAGCTATGGAAAATCCCTATTTTTCATGGGTAAATCCACTATAAATGGCCATTTTCCATAGCTATGTTAAATAACCAGAGGGTACCAGGTTGCACTGCTGTGGTTCCAACGGAACCGCAGATTTTCCGACCTGGAGCGGCACAAAGAGCGTCGGATGTTCTGCTGGGATGTTCTCTGAGGTTGGTAAACGTTGTTTTTTTGTAACGTGCTAAAACTTGAATTCCATAAAACTCTCCAAAAAGTTGATTATCCCAATATATCATAATATACATATATATATATATATATGTTATATCAATATCCCACTGTTCAGATTTTTTGGGCGATCCATTTGTCGCTTCTTTTTTGTCAGTTCCACCAAGGATTGGATCCCCGCAGCCGATCGTGTCCCCGAGGCCTTGCGACCGTTGCGATGGATTGATAGTGGTTAATCAACATAGATAATCATAGATAATCCATGAGTGATAATGATAATTATGATTATCAACATTGATAATGATAAGATGTTTTTTTGTTTGTTTGGTTTTTTTTAACCATACATTTGGTGAAAATCAACTGGTGAATGATTGGTGTGAACAGAGGTGGGGAGCCATTTTGACGAAGAACGCAGTTTTTCTCATCACGTTATTTTGTCGGGTACACCACTCTAAGATATGGCAGCAGTGACACATATATTCCCAGATGAAGAACCGCCAGCAATGACAGTGGTATTAAAAACAAATACGGTAGTGGACGGTAGTACATAATGACATAGATACACAATGATACACATACGCCGTATATATTAGTAACGTATAATACTCATGCATCATCATCACTGCGGACCATAGACAAAGACAGGATGATAGACCACCATGCGAATCATGCGTATTTCAGATGCAGGTGGCAATCTGTTGAGCGACGCTGCTGAGTAGTCAGAGAGATTCCGATAAGAAGTGCAAAAAGTTGAACGCCAATCGCGTGCCTGCCTGTTTTGAAGTACTACTTTGATGGACGTGAGTGCGGATGATATAATTGAAATGTCATAATTAACAAATCACAAAAACAACATGTGTAGCCTGTACAGCCATGCTTGATATTCTGTTTCTTTTGCAGACTTGAGGCTCTTGAGTCGGAAATGTGCTTGGAATATGATGTCAAGATTTTTACTGTTCCTCTTTGGATGCTCTTCATGAGCCTTAGGATTGCCTGAAGAATCCTTTTCCACTTCCGGTGGATCTGACAAGAAACTTCAGCGATCAGGATGGACTGTGACTGTCGTTATGATGTTTTTTTTTTGTTTTCTGCAGCTGTTTTTCCTTGACATGCCCAGACAGCCCAGAGCGATAGCACGCCATAGCCAAGTTCTCTAGTATATATATATGTTATGATATACATATGTATACTATACATTATATAGTGTATGTATATATATACATATATATATATATATATATATATGTATGTATATATATATATGTATATGTATATATATATACACAACATTTATAGCCTATGCTCCAAAGTATGGTTGGAAGAGGTTGATAAAATGGAGATATTCCAAGCATGGTATCGTTGGGAAAACTTTCCACATCCACATCCATCCACATCCCACGCCTGGGCTCAGCAAGATGCAGGGGAACTCGGGAGACAACTCATGAAGTACTGGAACTAAGCCATGGGCTCTGTTTCTGTGGGGTTCTAATAGGTTTTTAAGGGGGTTTAAGGGGGTTTTAAAGGGTGTTTTCATGGGGGTTTTAATGGGATTATATCAGAATTAGAATGGACTTGTGACTGTGCTTGGATTTAACCACTTTCAGTTCGGTGACCTCCAACAAGCGCGGTTTGTGCTCGGGCGAATCTACTCCATCCATTCTTGGGAACGTGACCTAACTGGGGTAGACAGCAGAAAGCCTGGTGGTTGATGTGGAGGATCTGTTCATGAATTCGGGGTCTGTTCTTTTTTTTGTGAGGTTACGACTTGGGCCCTGGGAATATCAGACGTAGTGATATCTGATAGAAATCACCATTTTAGTCGGTAAAACCCATCATTTCAATTAAATGCATTCTCCATTTTTTCAGTTCAAAGCATCATTTCAGCTAATACCATCGCTGTAGATACATATATATATATGTATATCTGTATACAGTATTACAATGTATTACATACACGGCAACTGCCTTAATATCACACATAATATATATATCCCATAATCCAGTCATGTTCCAAACCACCAACCAGTGTGTATATATATATATATATATACATATCCCATAGATATCCATAGATTATATATATATATACATATATCATCCCCTGTCATCCCCCCAAGCCGATCGAAATTTTTTCGAGGATGCTGGGTGGGGCCAACGCCAACCTTTCGGTGGATGCCAAGCTCAGGGAAATCTTAGGCGCGGGAGACGGCTGTTTTCCGGTCAAATATGGAGATGTCCTAAGTCATTGGGGTACCCCCAAATCATCCGAATTTTTGTTAAGTGACTGGGATTTTCCATGGCATCAACCAGCGTTTTTTGGGTAGCCGTTTACAGACAGCTCCATATGAAACATTCGATGTTTTTTAGTGAACCAAGAAACAGTGGGATGTGAACTGCCTGCTTTTTGCACCAGAAAATTGGCCATGGATATTGGGATATCATTGGCAGATCAGGATGTAATTTGGAAGATTTATTTTTTTGACCAAGAATCTTAGTGGGAGTTCAATGATTGAAGCAAGACACATTGGGAAAATTGATGATGTCATCGGCGGCTGTGCTAATCTCCAGTATACCAACTCAAAATGGGATACGCCACTCGACAGCTGCTGTGGGGGTTAGACTCTCGGGTTTTGCCTGGTCTTCAAGTTTGCGAATTGTATTGAGTGGGTGTTTGGCTGTTTGCACTGCCCGGGAAATGTTTCTACCCCGGTAGCATACTTGTGTTATATACATGGCATTGGAAGAAGCCAGTACTGTATCATCCTTAAAGGTTATGGCAACTCACACGGGACATTCCACGATAAACCAGAGGACCCCCAGTGATTTTTCTGATTATCAAGGCGATCATTTTAAAAGCACCAGTTTTTAAAGCATCCAGAGGTCACCAAAACTTCAAGGAATGATTGTCGTAAGTTATACTTCTTTCATCTTCTTTCAATGGATTGATTTGTACTGCTTTCCTGCAGTATTTCCATCTATTTCCCATTAAAACCCATTCTGCAAACCAATGAATATGGCGGATTTGCAACATATCTATACATGTAAACTTTTGTTCACGGGGAACTTCTATTTTTGGCTGCCCAGGACCCGATGCCATGACGCCGCCACGTGCTGTGAAGGTCCATTTTCAATTTTTTCCGCTGGAGAGATTCACCATGAGCTGGGGATAAATCGGATAAATGTCGTCATACCAACCAATCATAAATCGTTAATCATTTATGATGGGTAATTAATCATTTAGTATACCCATCATACCCAATCACATCAATCGTTAAGCTCTGAAAAAAACCGTCTTTGTTTGTCGATGGGTATACAAAAAAATACCTTCACATGGCCGTTGTTTTTTGCAGAAGGAACATGCAATGACAATCCGAAGAAGGACTTGGGGGTACCATGGCCAAACCCAAAGCTGGCCTCGTTGGGTTACATGGAAACCGCCACGTGCTGCACTGGCAATCCATGGCAAGGAAAAATCCCCAACTATCCATGGAGATTTCAATGGGAAAATCCCACTATAAATGGGGGGAATTTTCAAAATTGCCACGTTTTTTTGTACCGGAGGGTATGATGGGTATGTGTTCTTCTACTCATGAAAAAAATTGCTTGTGGACCCAAATTTGATTCTGTAGCTACATGAAAACCCTGGAACCCCGAAGCTCTATGCGCATCCAACTAATGAGCAGAACAGAGTTTGCAAGGTATCTTCCACAGTTTCAGCAGTGGCAGGACAATATGTTTGGCCATCTTGCTAACATTGTAGAGTTGGATGTTTTTTTGAATTCGTAACGAAACCCAGATAGGGCCAACAAAAAGGAACCACGATAGCTAATTTGAAGAAATTCCCTACCGTAGCTAAGTTTTGATCTGGTATCATCCAGAACAAGTCTGTGGTGCTAACATGTCCACCGTGTTGGGAGATAAACACATGAAAGAATCATGAGTAGTGGGCTGGGTAAGTTTTAAGCGGGGTACCCCAGGTCACCGAAAATTATTGGCTCGCAAGTTTTGAAAACAGTGAACAAAACCCAGTTGGCAGGTCCTCCCTTGCTGTATTAGTCCAGTACCGTTTTTGCCGCCGTGTTTTTGAAGGGAAGACCTGGGTTTTTCTGAGAGTTTTCTGCCTTTTCTCCCTTAGTTCTCCAACCTGTTTTCCAAGTGTCACAGACTTCCCAACATTTTCCCAACCTTATACTGCACATGTTTTGCCAACATTTCCAAGCAACCTCCCAACATGTTCCACAAGTCCACCCGACAAAGAAATTACTTTCTTCGAGTGATCCCCACCCTGACCCACTATTCTGACATAGTTTCTGATATTCCATCTGGAAGTAGAATATATATATATATATATGTATATATATATATATACACATTCTGACATTCTATCTAACATTCTTTCTGGCATATACTCTGACATTCTATCTGGTTCTATCTGGCATCTATTCTGACATTCTTTCTGACACGGGCACTGCCGGACCTCAGCCGCGAGCGCCAGATGCTGCGATCTGAAACTCGCAATTGCGATCCCAGCTGCCGGGAGAGGAAGTAAGAAAGGAAGGAAGAAGGCAACCCTGATAAAATCTTCGATGCACCTGGGGGAAAAACACATGGAAAACCACATATTTCTATAATTTTTCTAGAAAACACACATTTCTATACATTGAAAAACACATTTCCTAGACATTTCTGGGGATCAAAGATCTGCCATCTGTTTTCTGCCCCTTTCCGAAGTGCCCCGGTCTTGCGGCCCAGGTGGACGTGGACCCGGCGGGCGAAACCTTGGTCTTGGGTGGGGAGGTGAAGTCTGAGCCCATGGAGCCCAGCGCCGTCTTTGAGGCGCTGCTTTTGGAAGCTTCCTGGGATTTTTTTTCCGTGAACATATATATAAATATATATATATGTATATATATACATATATATATATATGTATATGTATATATGTATATATACGAGAATAACGATGGGATTTTGGATGGATTTTGAACTTCAGTGGGGAGATAAACAAGCACCACAAGTATGTTGAAACTATGACTATAAGCCACTTCTCGTTTTTTCGTAATGGTTGTAACCTCAAGAATGTAAGGATGGACTGACGGACTTTGAAACTCCACAAGTTGAGGTTTAAGGCCCTACAAAAGTGGATTCAGCATTTTTGAGAGGTCGATTCTATCAATGGGCATGTCCAGTTTTAAACCACAGGCCGCAGTAGCTCAAGTAGGTTGGGTTGAGGTGAAGTGCATTTCCAAGTGGGTTAGGTCACCCCGTCACCCCAGTTTTGTTCGGGTAGGATTCGTCCAGTCATTTCACTGTGACCCAACTGGGGTGAACCACTGGTAACATGGAAATATCATGGGGATTCCAGATGCTGGTTGCAGTCGATTTAAGGGGATTCAACGTCGTGGTTCCGTTGTGGGTTTGCTTGGGACATTTTACACGAAGCACGCACGGTTCGAAAACGGCCGGCAAACCACGTGGATGCTCATCTCTGGTGGAGTTGAGACCAAATTTCGATTCGGGAAACATCGACATGAAACCGGTAAAACAAATCCATGCACAAAAACATGTTAATTTCCTGTACATATTCAGATTATTCCACCTCTTTTTCCTTTGGTAAATCGCCAACATCCCAACATTTTTTCCATGGTAAATCGCCATGGATTTCCGTAGGCAGTTTCGGAGCTCCTTGAGGACTCAGTCCCGTTTTTTGCCCCGCGAGAAGGGGAGTGGATGAACTCATAATGAAGTCAAAGCTTAGTCCATGAGAAACAAAAAGCTTAGACATGGAAATAGACCCAGGCTTCAACAACAAGTATAGCTAGTAAGAGTCAAAACTGATATTTATATATATTTATGGTAAATTTTCATTGTAGTAGTTGAGCATGAATGGAAAATCCACTGGGGGAAGTATCGCTGTTCATCACATAGCAATCCACAAAGGTCGATAGTTGGGGTTGGTCATAGCAGCATGCTGGGTAAACCAAGGCGAAGGGCAGGTTGATGGATAGGTAATCTGTTGTAAATTTAGATGAATATTCAATACATGGAAATCGCATATCTAAATGTGTATATAAGTGTATTGAATATGTCACAGAATAGATTTCTGAATACTGTATTAAAAAAAATATATATGCCATCATTTTGTTCAAACTTCAAACACACATTTAGGTGATATCACATATTTTGCTGGAAATCTGTCGCACATTTAGATTTGGATGAGTATTCAATAAGCAGCTTAAAGACATCACATCAAGTCACAGATATTGCTGGAAATCTTGAGATATCCCATCATCAACCAGTATCAACCATTAACCATCATTAACCATGAACAATCCCATTCTCAACCATTATTAACCATTATAAACCATCATCATTGACCATTATTGTTCATTAAACATCCTATTTTTTGACTTTCCAGATTCCGCACCTTGACAAACTTGACAAACTCGCTGAGGTGCTTGGTGCTGCTTTCGCTCCATGGTGTTTGTGAGACCACCAAGGAACAAGACTATGCTTGGGTCCCAAGGGCGACACAGCGGACGGACTAAAATGACTGGGCTCAACACATTCCAGTGGATTAGCCTGTGGTAAACGTTTACATAACTAGCAAAATCACCATGTTTAATGGGTAAATCAACGAACTAAATGACCATTTTCAATAGCTACTGTAGTTTACCAGTAGATTAGCAATGGAGTTTTGGTTTTCCTCCTTTTTGTCGCTTGTGGTAGTTCCACAACTTGTTTGTGCTATCTATATTTATTTCTATCCACCATTGTATGGAATGTAATTTCAGATCATCTTTGCAATTCCGGATCTGGAGTTGTTACTAATTACCAATATCAGCAAACATGTTTCCAGTAGATACTTGTGACATATTGTGACATTGTATTAGGTACCCTCTGGTAAACTAACATAGCTATTGAAAATGGCCATTTGGTTCGTGGATTTACCCATTTAAAAAAATATTTTCCATAGTTACGTTAGTTTACCAGAGGGTATGTAGAAAACACGTTTTCCCATTATCTTAAACCTTTTTTTTAATACACTGTATGATTACTGTATAATTCTTATCGAATATCCCTATCGTTATGCAATCGGATTGTCTTTCCAAGGCAATGATTGCATGGACGCCTGACGTGCGGATACTGAGAGATGACCATTTTATGGGGATTTCATCAGTGAAAATGATGGAAAATGATGGAAAATGATGGAAAATGATGGAAAATGATGGAAAATGATGGTAAATGATGGTAAAAAGTATTGATTTTCAATAAGGAATGATGAAATCCTGTATGAAATCCTGTATGATGGGGATTTTTCATTGGAGGATCATTTTGAGGGATCCTAAGTGGGGCAGGTTTAGTTCTCTATTCTATGAAAACAACATATGCTTTGATCATTTTTGATCCGTGTTTGATAAATTTGACACAGCGCGATTTTAGTTGCCTATTTATATCATTTTATATCTATCTATAGTATACAATAGTATAGAGTTTGATCCACAGTTATTTGACATATGACTAACTGAACTGCATATAGATTTGGTGTGTCCTTGATTAGTTACCCCCTCCCCCAATGAAATTAAGAACAGGAAACTCCATGGTCTTGTCTTCGAATTTTTAAAGTTCGGAGGCTCCGGTCCACTGGAAATCCCAACGGTCGAGTCGTCGAGGTATCGCCTGTGAAGTTGAGGATGCTCTGTCGGGACACCTAGGGTGGGTATATCATGGGGATAATGATATGATATCCCATCCCCTGTTCGTACGAGTTCAGTTAAACCATGTTCAACACCCCCACGCCACAAAAGGTCCCCATTTTTTGTGATGTCATTCCCTATAACAAACTATCATTTCTTGGGGGTGTTTAATAGTAGGGGGAAGGGATTAGAGTTATTCATCAAAGCTGGAATTCAATCATCCCCCACTTGTAGCGGGGAAATGTTTTTTTTTCGTGCTAGGACTGTTCGAGGAACTGGGGTCCGGAAGACGATTCTTTGAGCAGCAGACGATTCTTTGAGCAGCAGCCAAGGAACCAGCCGACACCTTTTCACTGTATAGGACAGTAGGATGGCTGTAGCAAGACCAGGAGGGATCACATCCAGACGCATGCCTTGAGGGAGCACTTGTGATATCTTGTGATCAATTCTTGCCAGTCTCGCAACCAACGTTGGAGGTGCTTCATCTCGAAGAACCCTGCGAGAAGAGTTTACACATCTGCACTTCAAAGAGTGCCCGGGATGGTGGCAGGTTGGTTCTCAACCCACAGAAAAGTACTGGTTGAAACATGTTGAAACTCAGGGCAAACTGTGTACTGAAAAAGGTGGCATCGAAGCCAGTGGTTTGGTCCTTGCAGTCTCTTGAACAAGTTCCGGTCTCAGTTTCATCTCCGTGGAAAAAAATCACTGGGACCCAGGTGACAGGAAGTTGCCGAGCCAATCCACAATCAGAATGGGTTACGTTTAAATGGCTGTGCTTATTCATGTATTGGTACTATACATTGCTATACCTATTCATAGAGCTGGGAAGATTCATATGGCTGTAGCAGCTGCTTCAGGTACAATACGACGGAGCGACGGGAGGCTGGTTTTTTGTGCCGGACCAAACTGGCGCATCTTCGTCTTATTTTAGTGCACACAGTGACACTCAAAAGAGAGTTCCGAGAAAATAGATGTAGAACAATGAAATACCCTCTGGTAAACTAACGTAACTATGGAAAATCCACTATTTATGGCCATTTTCAATAGCTATTTTGACATAACCAGAGGGTAACATGAATAATGAGGGTAAAACCATCATCAACCAGCCATCTGGGGAACATTTTCTATCACCTATAAAAATGGTGATGACTGGGGGATGGTTTACTGTTGTTTTACCCACATTAGGATACATTAGGTAGATTGGTAGATACCCTCTGGTAAACTAACATAGCTATTGAAAATGGCCATTTATAGTGAGTTTTCCCATTAAATATGGTGATTTTCCATAGCTATGTTAAATTACCAGAGGGTACATGCATAGTATACACAATTGAACGCAGGTCCACAGATATTGATGAAAAATCCCGTTGCGCCCGTTCATATGGAACAGACCCAGAAACTATGATGTGGACCATAGAAACTATGGGGGTGTCAAAAACATGAACGAGGGAAGGGATTAATTATAGTTGATTAGTTGATTAGTTATAAGATGTTATAAACCATGAAATATCTCCACTAATATACCATTAAATCCCCATGAATCTATCATTAAACCTTATAAAACAAGCATAGATCAACCCTATGAAAGCCCATTCAGATGTATGAAGTTGGTATACCACCATTTTTTTCCCATTACCCATATTCAAAGCCCATCTTGAAGTTGCCATTATTTTTCATCATGCCACATCCAACAGTATGTTAAGTTGCCATGATTTCATATTTTTCCTTATGAAAAGCCATGAAAAATCGACATCCACCAGGGGTCACCAGGGGTCACCAGGTCCCCCATCTGTCAGCCCGACAGGTCACCTGGGCGCAATATCAGGAGAGCACCCGCGCCCGCACGGAGCAGGATCGCTTCGCGGCCATGACCCAGGACGTGGCGCGCCACTTTGGGGGATGGCGCAAGGGGACACGGTGGGGGATGGCGAAAATTTTTTCCGGAGCTGCTATCAATCTGGGTAAATTATAACGACCTCACTGCGACCGAAGCCTGGAATCATGGTTAATAAGGGAAATCATCCCAAAATGGCCTTAATTCAGGTTAGTGAAATATTATACCCAGAATCAATGGAATATTTCTGAATTGCTATTTTTGAATGGAATATAAGTCATGAAATACTTTTTCACTGAACATTGACATCATGAAATATATGTGTGTGTTTTTCATTTCAACATGGAGATATTCATGGAATATTCATCGAGTATATTCATGGAGCAGCTTCCCTGCCTCCTTTAACTCACAGCCTTGTTGGTGCCATATCTGCCCAATTTTCACCATCATAATCTATGATGATCCATCATTGTCCATGATGATCCATTGGCAAATCACATAGTTTATCATAGACTATCATGGACTATTATCCATAATCTATGGTGATCATCCAATATCTATCATAGATTAGTCATGATTAGACGCAACATTGGATGATTTTCATCCAACAAAAATCATCACCACATGAACTGTATGACATTGGATTAATATTATTGATATGGATATATTTTATCATATGGTGATGAAAAAAATCGTCACCATATGGTGATCTGATCCATGATCCATTTTTTGGGGGTCCATGGAGGATGAAATCGATCAGTTGGAAGTCAGGAAGCAGGCGATGGACGGTGAGGATCTCCATAGGAGAGAAGGAGATTGTCATGGGATCAATGAAGGTTTTTTCATATGGTTTTTACTATTACCCTCTGGATATGACTAACAGTTCGCCATGGTATAGATGGCCCATAGAAATAGATGGTTTACCTATGAAAAGAATGGTGATTTTCCATGGCGAACTGTTAAATAACCAGATGGTAGTGGGATATGCATCGCTTTTTTTGCCTCCGGTGTCATCAAACATGGCTTTTTTTCGGAAGTCCACAACCAAAAATTGGCAGATGGTAATCCTATGTTTGATTACCAGAGGGTGAGGATATGATGGGGATCCACGGTTGGCTGATGATCATCCTAATGGGTTTCTCGGGAGCTTCGGCCGCCAAGGCCTTGATGGTTTGTTGCTGGCTTTGCTTGCGATGTTTTCTGGAAAGATCTTGGATTTCTATCCTTGGGACCCTAAGGTCCCGATTAGGTCCTCTATTTTCTTTTCTCCCAATGATTTCGGGTCATCATTTCCGGATCGCTTGAGCCTGGTTGATGAAGAAAAAACCGTGTTTCCCCGGTGATCAGTTGAAATTCCATACGCCACAAGTCCATTGTTTCAACCCATAACTGGCTGCATGTTACCAGTTATTACCATCCCAATCATCATTTTTTTTAAATCATCCATAATCCCTCATAATCCCATATGAAAGGCAATGTAAATCCCAAAGGCCACTGAATTTTTCATGCTTCCTCCCAAAAAACAAAGCTCTTTGCACTGCGAGGTGGCTAAAGAACAAGCCATGGCACCCAAGAAACTGGCAGGGCTCGCAGGGATGCAGGTGGCACCGGTGGGATACATCTGGGGTTTTCCATGGGGATACCCCAAGCTCGCATCGGATGGTTTTTTTCATGGACAGTCTATCTAAAAATGGATGATTTAAGGGTACCCCTATTTTAGGAAACCTCCAGATAAGTGGCTATGAATGATAATGTTGGTGGATGATGTTGGATTTTTGCTTTGTCATGTTTTGGCAGTTTCGCAATGGGACATCCACGAATCATGGGGAATCTTTTTTTGGGAATATAGTTCACTTTTTGGGGTTACTTCTGCAAATCCAAGTGGGATTTACCAACACTAACAGGATTTACGAACAAGAACGGTTTGACTTGCTTACCAATGGATAGCAAGTTTTTTTTTGGTGGTTTATGATATTTAATATGTTGTAACTTGTAACATTGGCAGGGAACCATGCAGAACCATGCAGATAGGTGTATCAGGGGATATGCCATAGGAGTTTAACAACCAACATTTGGGAACATTCACTTAGAATATACATGGATATATATATATATATATGGGATATTAACCAACCTTTTTATGGGCATGTTTTATGGGATATTTTATGGGATTTTGCCCACCTCTGTGATCAAAAATGGGGGGTTCACACTGAATAACCCAGTCGTGAGTAAAGTGGGAAACATGATGATACACCACTGAATAATCCACTTCCATGATCATTTTGTAATGATAATCCACTTGGTGTATCATAATTGGAAGCAATTTTTGTATAATCCATGATGCCATCCTGTTCCAATTTTCAGGTCCACCTTGCCTTTTTTGCGCTGGCGGTCCAAAGGTCGCTTAAAATTCTCATTGCCATCCCAGCTGTGTGAATTCCAAACCTCCAGGTGAAGGTGAATGAGACCTTTGAGTCATCCATGAAGAGATTCCTGGACTCTGAAATTCCGTAGGGGCAGCACAGTGGACCCAGTGGAGTGGAGGATTTGTGGCTTATAAATGTCTCTAGTTCTTGAGATGATCTCACAACATCTCACATATGGTCGAATCAGTGAATTAATATATATATATATATATTACGTAGCAATTTCCAAAAACGTATAGAACAGTGATTTACCACAATTTTAGCAGGATTTTACTTTTCTATTTTTTCGGGGCTTGCGGGTTGCTTTTTTATAGACCCGCGTCACTGGACGACATCGACCGGATGGTGATTTTTTTGGGTTAACTATCTACCTCCAAGAATTTCAGGTTGGTGAATTATAGCCCAGGTCACATGGTATTCTATATGACGATCTGCATAGTGCGGCGTTTTTGTTTTTGTTTTTTTTCTAGAGGATGTCTGGGAATCCAGTGGTTTGTGATCATTCTCCATATTAAAATAACGTTATTTTGCGGGGTATGTCGCATTTTCAGATATGCCTTTATCTTTATATCTGGTGAGGAAGCAGCCTTTCTAGCTGGGATGTCTACCATCGGCACATGAAGGTGACCCAGTTGATTGGTTTATTTTCAGATGACCAGTGGCCAGTTGACCCTTGCTGCAAAGGGATGACATTTCGGCTTTTGAACACTGCTCAGATGTGTTAATTCTAGTACTCCCTGGAAAAATAACATGGACAAAAACAAAAAATAACAACTTGTCCATGTTAATTGGGGGGTGTTTCTGGTGATGGTCCAGGTTAACCTCAAAAATCACGATTTTGGCAATTTCAGAGATTAACATGGAACTTGGCACCTTTTTACGCGGTATTTACACGGTTTTGGGGTTTTGGCCCTTTAACATGGAATATTAACAGAAAATCGATGTTGAACCCCATTTTTTGTTTTTTTTTGGCAATCCACTTGACTTTCCCAACATGTGAACCTCAAATCTTAACATAGAATAGAAGCAAATTTCAAATCCATGGCGTAGACTTTTTCCATGTTAAGATAAAACCCTTGACCGCAGGTGCCATGTTTAGAGAGGCTTTTTTCGTCTTTCGAGATGTATGTTATTTTGCAAGGGTGTAAGTTGCTGAGATTTTAACATGGCCCAAGGGCGTCATTGGTCAGTTTCTCTTAGCGAAGAGACGTTTTTCAGTTGACTCATGGCAGTTGAAAGTAGTAAAGGAAAAGGCCCTGCACGATCTGGCATTTGGGCGGTGCCAACATGTAGCCTCTCAGAATCTAACATCACTTTACCATGGAAAATGGCCATGTTGAGCTGGGTAAATATCTAGGGATGGGTTGTGGCAATGGAGCATCTCTCAACTGTGACCTGTTTTCTGGTCATTGCCAGGACGGGAGACAAATTTTGAGATAAGCCAGGGATTGATTCGTCCGATTCATCCAGGGTTCAACGCTAAAAAACATGGCCGCACTGGGCTCTTCCGGGGTGTTTTGGCTTCAGCACCTCCAAACCTTACAGACCTTACCTCATCTTCCCCGTCCATTCTTTCAGCAACTTGGCAGAATTTCGCGATCGTCGATTTACCACAAGAAATCAGCCTGATTGAAGGTCAGAAAGATCAGAAAGCAGCTGTAGCTGGCTGGTCAATGGGCTCATGTTTGACAAATCTCTCCCTACTGGGGATGATTCACCATGACTACAGTGACTACAGTATTCATTAAGGGTAATGGCTTGAAACTGCAGCTGAAAAGCCACTTATATAGGTGGGTGTTCCTTCTTTTTTGGGTGAAAAGGGAACTTTGGGATATTCGATATATTTGATGTCAATCCTGATTATCACTATATTGGGGCTAATCCCCTGAAGCAACCAGTGATCAGTGTAATCTGGTGCTGGCAGCACAGAACAAAACATTGGTAGCATGCGACAAGATAATCTTTTGTATGAGTAAAATCTTTGGATCTAGGTCCGTGCTGGTTTTGGTATACATTGTTTTTTTTGCAACAAAGCTATTGGAAGTATCTGAGCAAAAGTCATGTGCAATTCTTGTCCAGATGTGTCTTTTCATCGTTTGCAGTCATGGCGATTTAGCATTCGAAAGCTCTGAATTTCGTTTCTGGCTGATGAAATCGGGGTGACCGGGGAGTTCATGAGTGGTTTGTTTTTCCGCAACTGAAAAAACCAATGAGGCCGTCATGCGCATGACCTTGCGTCCTGTGCTGCTGGCTCTTCCCATTTTGCAGGCGCAGTGAGCTCAACGTTAATCTTTCGCTGGGCATCGGGGAGTTCACATGGTGGACTGTGATGCGGTGGACTGTGGCGTGAGGTTTTTTTGTGTACAGAATCCCAACATGTCACCACTGGAAAGGGCACGGCCACCAAACTTGCCTGGAAGCCTAAAGAAAATGGCAGGATCTTTGGCAAGTGAACATGGTACCCTCCGGTGTCATTGTTGCCATGGCGTGCTTTTTCACATCCACCAGCTATAGTTACTATGATTTTCCCAGCAAATCCTCCATTCATAATGGTAAATCGTGCATCCATCCTGTGTCAGATAAAGAGTACCGGCGGTTTCAACCATAGGGGCCCACTCTGTCAGAAGCCTCAAGATATTTCAGGCCCCCCCAAAAAAACAAAAAAACATTGGTTTCCTGCAGATTTTCCTCACCATATATCCATTATCTGTCCATATCTATATCATTCTATATCTATATCTATATCTATATCTATATCTATATCTATATCTATATCTATATCTATATCTATATCTATATCTATATCATCTACATCATCTATATCTATCTCTATCTGTCTATCTGTCTATCTGTCTATCTGTCTATCTGTCTATCTGTCTATCTGTCTATCTGTCTATCTGTCTATCCTATCTATCCTATCTTATCCCATCCTATCCCATCCTATCCTATCCTATCCTTTCCTATCCTTTCCTATCCTTTCCTATCCTTTCCTATCCTTTCCTATCCTTTCCTATCCTTTCCTATCCTTTCCTATCCTTTCCTATATCCTATTCCTATCCTATATCCTATTCCTATCCTATATCCTATATCCTATTCCTTTCCTATATTCATATCCTATATCCTATATCCTATTCCTTTCCTATATCCTATATCCTATATCCTATATCCTATATCCTATATCCTATATCCTATATCCTCTATCCTTCCCTTCCTATCCTATCCTATCCTATCCTATCCTTTCCTATCTATCTCTCTCTCTCTATATGATTCATGTGTATGTATATATATATAACATTATAATATTTATCTACATATAGAACCATACATTTATAGATGGTTTCCCCTATCAATCCATTGAGCCATGTTTTTTTTTTTTTTTATGCGCTCCTCGTAGCTCCTCGTAGGCCCTGGGCGATTGTTCGGATGAGAGCTGCGCCGTAAAGGTGGGGTTTTCGGGGGGCGATTTGTTTCTGGAGTTTTTTGGGCCTCTTTGGTTTTCAGATTTCGACCATGGCTGCCATTGATATACAGATTTCTTGGATTTGTTTCCACTAAGATGTCTATTGGCTGCCCAGTGGAATTGGGATCGTCATGTCATATCGACTTGGCCAAAAAGGACCGAAGCTTGTTACAGAAGCACGCCATGGCTGGGATGCAGCTCGGATTCTGCAAGGCTATAAGGCTACGGCTATGGCTTTAACCGCGGTTGTTGTGAGGAAAACACAGCACCTTCAAATGGTCATTTTGATGGGAGAATTTATATGAATTTATGATAAACCATCCAATTTTAGGGCATTTTCAGACAAAAGTGAAGATCTGTCTGATTCAGAGGTTTGGAGAATGCATAGCAACCTTAGACCCCCTAGAGTCATGATGCGCCTCGCGGTTTCACCGTCTCGATTTGATGTAGCCTCAAAGCCCAAGGCTCTTTAAAAGGAGAACCCGAGGACGGGTTTTGAATTCCAGGTAGTCAAGTCATTGGGTATAAAGCTGGGATGTTTCATTGAATCCATGATATGATAGTACAACCCCACATCATCAACCAACCAGGTGTTTTTTCAATGATATCCCGGATATCCCCATATCTTTCATGATGTGTTTGGGACTTTTCTTGGGAAGTCCCGATTTTTGCGACCCAGGTCCAAAGCCGATGACTTGAGCGAAATCGAACGCCCTCCACGTATCTTTCGCGCCTCAGCAGTGGTGCAAGGAATCGTTGGGGTCGACAATTGGAGGCAACCCAAAAAATCTGCATTATCTACTGTATACATATAATATATATATATACTGTATATACATATTATACATATATATCTATAATATAATATAATATAATCTAATATAATATGATATGATATAATATAATATAATATAATATAATATATAATATAATATAATATAATATAATATATATATGAATCACTGCGATCTATTTCGGTAGGGCCTACTTGTACTAGAGTCTTGCTAGAGGAAGCTAGAATTTCTGGGTGTGCTACGCTTTTTGCTGAGGGAGATGAGTGCATTTTTGCCAAAATCAAAAACTGACAGGCGAACTCAGATGACATTTGAAACTCCTTGATGTGCCCGAAAGATTCCAACTCCACCCTGTTTCAGTCCCATTTTCTTCGATTACCCTCTGGTTATCTAACGTAGCTATGGGAAATCACCATTTTTAATAGGTAAATCATCATAAATCATCCATAAATGGGCCATTTCCATAGCTACGTTCAATAACCAAAGGGTAAGACTTTTATGGGTCAAAATTGCCAGATCTTCGATGGTTGCCGCCATACCCCTGAGATCTTTGTACACCCATTTTGCATAAAGAGGTGGACCCTACACCCCAAACCACCCTCAAAGTTGGACAAGTGGTTTATTATGTTTATTGGATTTTATGGGATATTCATGGGATACAATGGGATATTAATGGGATCTTATTGGGTCATTATGCGGTATAACCCCTTTGAGACTGGTATGAGTAATAGCCCCCAATCAATGTTGGTTACTATCCAGGGTGAACGGAGGGAGCAAAAAACATTCACAATTCGAGTTTCCCAAGCACCTAATAGTTTCCCTATCATGGTTTTTCTATGTTTTTCCTAAGGGAAATGATCCCCAAATTATGGCCGAACTATTCAGGCGAGTGACATATTCTGTTCATCACATTGGAAAATCCATGGAAACCACATATTTTGCTCGTGAAAGCCCTATTTGTTCCTCCCTATCATTTAATTAACATGGATTAACCTCCTATTGGCTTGACCACATTCACCAAACAATGGCCTATTATTATTGGTTACTATTAAAATTATGATAATGGCCATTGCATGGTAATATTGGCCTATTCTTGGCCATTCATATTAATTATGACACCCTTTGACATCCTTTGACCATCCATTTGAATAGGATTTTCCATGATAAATCATAAAATAGATCATCAAACAAATCATCCATTTTGGGACACCACTGGTACCACCATTTATAGAAACCTCCCATATGATCATATTCCCATGGCCTCACCAGCCTTTTAAAGATCTGTCCAGCGCATTTCTGCGACCGAGAACACTTCATCCCCGAACCCTCCGAGCCCAGCGAGACGATCGTGGGCACCGATCCGGGGGTCTGCGAGAAGGATATCTTTGCGCGCAAGGCGGGGAACGATGGACCGATGGATTGGTTTCAGGGGAAAATTTCAAGGGAAAACCCCATCTGGCTATGGATCAATACCTATTAATACCATTTTTAGTGGGATGAACATCCATTTACCAGCTATTTTGATGTTCACCAGGGGTACAAGGTTTTGACACACTGCCATCTATCATGGGAAAATCTATGGTTTCCTGTTTCGATTTTCCCAAGGAAACCAATCCATTGAGGATGGGCAAGTGCCCGTGCTGGGAAAGGCATTCGGGTTTTGGCCCGTGCTGAAAGCGTCAAAAACCTCGATTTGAGGCTTGATGAACTTGGTCATGTTCGGAAGATGATACGGCATACTTAAGCCCTCCATTGAGCAGCAGTGGTTCTTTCCGGGCCCCCAAAACAACCCTTGCCTGCGGTACCCAGGACCTCTGCCCCCAGCAGTGCCCCTTTGCCGCCGAGATGGAATCCAGGTTTTGCCACTTCAGGTGCGACCGATGGAGAAGAATGCTGAGATATATGGTTTGAATGGGAATAACATGGGAAATGATGATAACACATGGTGTTATTTATCTTTAATTATAATGGGTATACGTACAATAGTCAATAAGATATAATTTTATTTATTTATTTATTTATTATTATTATGTTTTTTTATGGGATACGGATATAGTGGGATAAACCAGCAACTTAACATCTTTAACATGATGTTTGGGTGTATCTGAAAAACGGGGAAACAAAAAAGCACATGGTATGGCCATTGTGATGTGTTTTGGGAGTGCAACGGACCATAAAAACCCTCTGGTAAACTAACAGTTTGCTATGGAAGCCATGGCCCATAGAAATAGATGGTTTACCTATTAAGTGATTTTCTATAGCTATGTTAAATTACCAGAGGGTATGAGTAGAAGGCTCCATCTTTTTTTAGATCAGTTGAACCATGTTGAACCACATTTATGAGTGAAGGGAAATCATGGGAAATCCAAAAGCATCAGAAAAAGTGAAGCGCTGGGAGTTGTTGGTTCTCCTTATGGCCTCCGGTGTTACCCACAGCCCCTGTCTGGCCTGTCTGGTTAACCGCCCAGAAAGGTTCCTGCCTCCAAACTCTGATGTGGGGAAATTATGAGGAAGCCAGAAAGGTGGTGTATCTTCAAGACTTAAAGAGGTACTGCAGGAGATTTCCTTGCAATGTACCCTCCAGTAAACTAACATAGATATGGAAAAATCCAAGAGTTGCAGATGAAACAATTTCAAATCCGCACGGATTTTCCCCTGAATTTCCATATCTCTCTTTTGAAGTTTACCGTAGGAACCTTGAAAACAGGGATTTCCCCTGGATTTTCTGGTACATCCCTTGTAATTTCCATTCATTTCCCACATCATTTCCCTTGGAAACCCATAGTTTCATTAGTTTCCCCATTTTTTTCCCCGGGTTTTCCCAGGTGCGTGAGCAAGATGCAATGCGGAGATCCTAGTACCGGAACCCTGCGCAACGCGAGCATCCCGGACGAGCCCCTTGGATCCCTTGGAGCCGGGGCCGGGTTGGTATTTGCCACAGATTTTTGATGATGGATGGTAGAAATCCCATAGGATATATAATCTATGGATATCTATGGGATATATATATATATACATATATATATATATATATACATATACTGGTTGGTGGTTTGGAACATGACTGGATTATGACTTTCCATAATATATGGAAATGAAGAATCATCCCAACTGACTTTAACTCCATCATTTTTCAGAGGGGTAGGGCTCAACCACCAAGCAGTTTTTGATGGATGGTATCATATGGTACCCTCTGGTAAACTAACATAACTATGGAAAATCACCATTTTTAATGGGTAAATCCACTATTTCTATGGCCATTTTCAATAGCTATTTTGACATAACCAGAGGGTATCTACAATCAACATGAGGGGATCTGCAATCAACATGAGGTTTTGGGGATGGTGTTTCTATTTTATGATGGATGGGATCTATAATCAAGATGAGGCAACGGGGTCATGATCTGTTTTTATGGGTGCAATCAGCATGAGTTTTTCTTGTCCGAAGCATGGATTATACCCTCTGGTAAACTCACATAGCTATGGAAAATTACCGTTTATAATAGGTAGATCAACTATAAATGGGTCAATTTCCATGGCTATGTTAGTTTACCAGAGGGTACATTCCCCAACAATAGAAATTTTGAGAGACAATTCGCGCATAAACCAGTGGATTTTACTGGACCATTTGGTTTCAGACAAAGCCAACTGTTGGGATATTGCGAGGGTTTGAACACATGTTGATCCCCAAAGATGGAAGAGTTTATTTGTACTGTAGTCTGATGGTGATTTATATAAGTTTCCATTCCTTTGGAGGACCCGTGAATACCTGTGAAAGTGTGTGATATATATATAATATATATATATATATGAACATTTGTGAGAAATGATGAATAACTATATACATAATATGAATAATATATGTATATTATATCAATATAAATCACATAAGACAGATGGTCCCTGGCACATTTCGATCGAGGAAAATGCACCTCTGTCGTCACTGTCAAGTAGAGGCGCGACCATGATGGGGGACCCATGGCCGCCATGGCGAGTTCGGTGATTTCCTCTGGTTTTGTTGTGACAGCAGTTTGCTATGGAAACCATGACCCATAGAAACATGGTGATTTGTTACAGTTTGCTAATTTGTTTTATAGATGATCTGGCCATTAGAGACGGTGGATTTTCCATGGCTTTGTGAAATACCCTCTGGTAAACGTGAACCAAAAACTATGGAACATCACCATTTTTTTGATGGCTAAATCAACTATTTCAATAGCCATTTTCAATAGCTTTTTGTTAGTTCACCAGAGGGTATATCCCATTAATATCCCATTAAATCACTATAAAATCCCATTAAATCACCATAAAATCCCATTGAATCACCATTAAATCCCATTAAATCACCATTAAATCCCATTAAATCACCATTAAATCACCATTAAATCCCATTAAATCACCATTAAATCCCATTAAATCACCATTAAATCACCA